>OCVT010000039.1_pt1 | contig 36612 bp, 31 predicted proteins | sample 1539111 | NCBI WGS metagenome assembly OCVT01 (sample SAMEA3991482, study PRJEB22521) | metagenome | biome: anthropogenic terrestrial biome; feature: sewage plant; material: raw primary sludge | place: Sweden | collected 2012-09-26 | reverse complement strand
AGGTTATTTATTTTTACATTTAAATCTGCCATAATAGTTTCTTAATATTTAACACTGGACCTTCAGTACATACACACACATGGCCTTCTACAGTCTTCTCTACACAACATAAGCAAGCACCAACACCACAAGCCATTTTATTCTCAAGTGAAGCCTCACATTCTATGTTGTTTGACATTGCATATCGCGCAACACTTATCATCATAGGTTTAGGACCACAAGTGCTAATACGAGAAAACTGTTCATTCTGCAATATGGAATGATTAGTGACAAATCCCTTTTCACCAAAACTTCCATCCTCGGTTGTAACAAAGACACGACCAATCTTCTCAAAATATTCAATTTCAAGCAAATCAGACTTACTTCTTGCTCCTAACAAGAAAGTTGGCTGACCACCCATTCGCCGTATTTCACAACCGAAATATAGCAAAGGTGCAACCCCAACGCCGCCTCCTACAAGCAATATCTTCTCATTTTTGTCAACAGGCATGGTAAAGCCGCTGCCTAAAGGTAGAAGACAATTAAGTTTATCACCAGCATGGAGTTTTCCCAATTGTCGAGTTCCGTCACCAATCATGGCAACAAGCAGCCATAATTCGTTAAGATTATAATCAACTAAGTTTATTGAAATGGGACGGCGAAGATATGTTGACGGCGAATTGTCAACACGAACTTCCACAAATTGTCCCGGTGTCATATCCGGCAAAGTCTCTTGAGAAGTAAGCTTAATAAGTACATGCTTAGGACTTAGAGACTCTACTGACTTGACGGTAAGGTCTAGAACGTATTTTTTCATCTTTGCTCTTTGCAATAATGTTTATGCAAAGGTAGTGCAAGCTATACACAATACAAAATAAAAAAGGATTTTTTAAATTTTATTGTTTAGGTGCAGACTACATTATATAATAAAAGAATGGAGTGCAAGCCTAATATTAGATAGGTGGCAATATCTAGTATCTGCAACTTATATTATTTAGAGATAATAAAAGTTGCAGATACTACAACCGTCTAACCTTTTTGAGGAACAAAAGTCTCCCATGTCTTATCATCATAGAACACTCTTATTTCAGATATTTTACGTTGTGGTTTGTCAATTATTTTAACTGTGTTTTTAGGCTTATTAATTGGTGTGTTATTTACACTATCCATATTTGTTTGCTCAAAAAGCGATAGAGTAGGACTCTCAGATTGCGAATCGAAATCAATAATACCGTCTTGTGGTGATGCAGACTCATCATGGTCAAGAACATTAGATGTAGGAACTTGATCCATATACATAGGTCCAGTACCAGATAAAAGCCATTCCAAAGATAATGCTGGAATCTTATTTTTTATAGCCTCAACAATTGTGAGGGTAGGTTTTGTCCTACCATTAAAAATACTACTCAGTGAAGCAGGTGACATTTGAATGAACTGAGCGAAGGTCTGCTGAGTCATGTGTTGACTCTCCATTATCATCTTTATTCTATCTTTCATAAGTGTGTATTTATAGAAATAGGCTCTTTCATGCCTAATTTCGTTGACTTTACAAAAGTAAAACAAAAAAATGAAACAAACAACATTTGTAGAACAAATTTAATATAGTAAATGTTAGATTTTGATTTTCATATTTTACATTTTTAGATATTCAAAGTCGAAAGCTTATAGTTTTGAATTACAAATCTGAATTTAGAGTCGTAAAGTGCCACAAAGCCTTTCTTTAGAAGAAAAAGCTAACTAATTAGGTATGTTATAGTTAGTTGCTGATTGTAAAGCGCGTAGAATACCTATATTCACTCTTGATTTTGAGAAAAGCTGAATATTAGGTATGTTTTTATCGGTAAAAGTTTATATTTCGCTGGTTTATAGCGAGTTATGACTTTTTAAACTGCACTGAATATTTATTCGTATAAAATATCAAATCTAAATATTCAGGTTTTGATATCCGAATTTAGATAATAACATATCCATAATATAAAACAAATTTAGATTTAGAAACCAAAATTCAATTTGATATTTACAATTATCAAAACGTAAACTATAGAAAACTAAACTACAATGAATGTTAATACTGAATTATAAGAGAGTAGAATAACGAAAAATACGCAAAACTTTGATTATCTGAACAACCTCCCGAAAAATTAAAAATACGCGAATTTTGAAGGGGGTAAAATCTAGTTAAACGACTTGTTTATAATGGTTTAGGCACAAAAAAAGTGCCCTTCAGGGGCACTCAATCTAGCTCAAAATTAGCAAATAAAAGACTGTTTTTAGTGTAAAATGAAGAAAATAAGCTCTTTCATCAAGTCTCCTGCACTCGTATTAGGGTTATCTAACCCTTTACTTTTGGCATCTATTTCTCTTATCTTAGAAATTATCTGCATCGTCTTCATTCCTGAGTAATTTCTCATACCTGCAACATAGTCTTTGGCAGCCCATCCATTCCTCAATTCCAAGAACTCTGCAACTGCATTTTCGTTCATCTTATTAGGAGAGTAAAATGCTACCATTAGATTTTCGAAATATGAAAAGAGCAATGGGAGAATTGAGAAGAGTGAACCAGCTTTAGGGTTACTGTCAAAATATTTTATTATTTGATTTGCCTTAAAAACATCTCTTCTAACTACTGCACTTCTAAGTTCAAAAGTATTAAATTCTTTACTTACTCCAATTTCCTTTTCAACAACATCTGCAGTTACTCTCCTATCAGAATCTGAAAGTGAAATCAGAACTTTGTCCAACTCAGAAGTCAACCTGTTAAGATCAGCTCCAACATGTTCGGCAATTACCAGAGCTGTTTTTGTATCAATTGTAGCACGATGCTTTTTCAAATATGATTCTATAAAACCAGGAAGTTCACGATCATATAATTTCTTACTTTCAAAAATCACGGCTCCACCGTCAAGTGCTGCCGGAATTATTTTCTTTCTTTTATCAATATTGCCATTTTTGTGACAGAATACCAAGATGGTTGATTTTGCTGGATTTTTGAAATACTTCTCTAATTGTTCTGTATTCTTCAAATTCTGCGACTCTTTCACAATTACAACTCTATATTCAGACATCATAGGAAAACCTTTGGCGGAATCTACAATCTGGGCTGCATTAATATCAGAACCAAACACAATACTCAGATTGAAATCTTTTTCCTCAGGCTTCAGCACATTTTCGGCAATAAATTCAGAAATCTTATCAATATAATAAGACTCTTCTCCCATTAATATATAAATAGGTGAAAACTTACGCGCATTAAGATCACGCATCACTGTTTCATATGACACTCCTGTATTTTTTCTTTCAGGCATCTTTCTATTTAAATTATTTTGTTTATCTTTGCAAAAATAGCAAAATGATTCCATTAAACCTACCAGATTACGAAATAAAGTTATCGGGAACTCCTGATAAGCCTACGATTTTCGACGTTCTTCGTCGAAAATACATTGCACTTACTCCAGAAGAATGGGTACGCCAACATTTTATACACTTTATGATTGAGCAAAAAGGCTACCCTCTTAGTTTACTAGCCAACGAAGTAAAACTAAAAATTGGCGAAAAGAAGCTAAGAGCTGATAGCGTATTGTACTCAACAGAGTTGAAACCGCGGATGATTATAGAGTATAAAGCCCCACACATAAACATAACTCAAAAAGTATTCGACCAAATTACAGTATACAATATGTTGCTTCATGTCGACTATCTTATAGTCACAAACGGGCTACAACACTATTGTTGCAAAATGGATTATGCAAGTAAAAAATATTTATTTTTAAAAGATATTCCAGACTACAAAAATATCTAACAAAATTTAAACTAAGAGAATACAATGGAAGGTATTATATTAGCTTTATTAATACCCTTTTTAGGAACCACTTTAGGTTCAGCATTCGTATTTTCATGAAAGACGAAATGCATTTAAAAACGAAGAAAACGTTACTTGGTTTTGCATCAGGTGTTATGATAGCCGCTTCTATATGGTCACTCATTATAGCAAGTATAGATATGCTATCTAATTACGGAAAAGCTGCTGTTATACAAGTTTCAATAGGTCTTACTTGCAGGCATGGCATTTTTATTGCTCATTGATACCATTACCCCACATCTTTATACAGGAAGTCAAGAACCAGAAGGTCCAAAATCACAGCAATGCATTGCTTGATTATAGTTTTGTTGGATTATAATCAAGCAATACAACTTCTCCACTTTTCAAAGATGCTTTCACGTCAATAATTCGCTGGTTACTACTTCCACGGAATATCAAGTCTGTATCTTTCAATTTCAGCACAAAAGGTCCATCAACCAAAACGTCTATCTTCTCAAGTAAAGACTTCTGGGCATGATTTTTAATTAGTGTTTCAAACTTAAAACCAGTGAAACACCATATTGTCTTTGAAGTCTCAATATGTATAGCTTCAGCAAGTTCAGTAAATCCATCAGGTTGAAACATAGGATCACCACCAGAAAACGTAACATTGGCAAACGGGTCTTCTTTTATAATATCCGTTATTTCTTTTGTTGTCATCATCTTGCCGTTGTTGATATCCCATGACTGAGGATTATGACAACCAGGGCAAGCATTTGAGCAACCCGCACAATAAATTGACGTACGAAAACCAGGCCCGTCAACCATTGTATCATGAACAATATCCAATATACTAATCATAATCGAAAAAATCCCTCCTCTTATTGAGGAGGGATGCTATAAAGAAAATTATTTATTTGAATTTATATGTGTTACACGGTCGTTAAGTTCAGCCAATTTGGCATGATTCCAACGGTCTGTAGTTCCAACAAGATAGCCTGTAATTCGTTGCAGCTTATCTATATTTGTACTTCCACACTTCGGACATACTTCAAGTTCAGAATCAGCATTTTCATAACCACAATCCATACAACGATTACGGTTATGGTTCACACTGCCGTAACCCATATTATACTTATCCATCATATCTACAACACCAGATATTACATCTGGATTATGAGTTGCATCGCCATCGATTTCAACATAGAATATATGCCCACCACGTGTTAGATCATGATATGGAGCCTCTATCTGTGCCTTATGCATTGCCGAACATTTATAATATACAGGCACATGATTGGAGTTCGTATAGTATTCGCGGTCGGTAATACCGTCGATTATACCAAACTGTTTTCTGTCATATTTCGTGAAACGGCCAGAAAGTCCTTCTGCAGGAGTAGCTAGAATACTGTAGTTATGCTGATAATGTTCAGAGTAATCATTTGCGCAATCACGCATTAAAGTAACAATCTTAACACCCAAAGTCTGAGCCTCATCACTTTCTCCATGATGCTTGCCAACAAGAGCTTTCAGACACTCTGCCAATCCGATAAATCCGATGCCAAGAGTACCTTGATTGATGACCTTCTCTATTGTTTCATCAGGATTCAACTTATCACAATCTATCCAAAGTTTTGTCATAAGCAAAGGGAATTGCTTAACAAAAGCCGTCTTCTGAAACTGAAAACGCTCATCAAGTTGCTTTGCCGTTATATCAAGGATATTTTTCAACTTATCAAAGAATACCTTTATACGCTCATCCTTGTCCTCAATGCCCATGCACTCTATTGCCAACTTTACTATATTTATAGTTGTGAAACTCAAATTTCCACGGGCAATACTTGTCTTAGGTCCGAAACGGTTTTCAAACACACGTGTACGACAACCCATTGTTGCTATCTCCCATTTATAACGTTCAGGATCGTCTGCATGCCATTTATCGTTCTGATTAAACGTTGCATCTAGATTCAGGAAATTAGGGAAGAAACGACGTGCGGTAACCTTGCAAGCCAACTTATATATATCATAATTCTTATCTTCAGGCAAATAGTTTACACCACGTTTTTTCTTCCAAATCTGTATCGGAAATATTGCAGTCTCACCATTGCCAACACCCTCGTAAGTAGACTTTAGTAATTCACGCATGACACAACGACCTTCGGCAGAAGTATCAGTTCCATAATTTATTGATGAGAATACAACTTGGTTTCCACCACGACTATGGATAGTATTCATATTATGGATAAATGCCTCCATAGACTGATGTACACGATTCACAGTCTTGTTGATTGCATGTTGACACAAACGTTCATCACCATCAATACCATCAAGTGCCTTCTCCACGTAATCCTCTATTTCCTTATTATATAAGGTTGACAAATCTTTACCTGTAAGTTTTTCAAGATTCTTCACTTCCTCAATATATGAAGATCTCACATAAGGAGCAAGATAGAAATCAAAGGCAGGAATTGCCTGTCCTCCATGCATTTCATTCTGACATGTTTCAAGAGAGATACAAGCTAGCACAGCAGCTGTCTCAATGCGCTTTGCTGGACGTGAAGAACCATGACCTGCAACAAATCCATGCTCAAGAATATTATCCAAAGGATGCTGAACACATGTAAGACTCTTTGTTGGGTAATAATCTTTATCATGAATATGTATATAATTATGCTTTACGGCATCTCTTACATCCTCAGACAACAAATAATCGTCAACAAAAGGTTTTGTCGTTTCTGAAGCAAACTTCATCATCATTCCTGCAGGAGTATCAGCATTCATGTTTGCATTTTCGCGCGTTACCTCATTATTTTTTATGTTGACAATTTCCATAAATACGTCACGAGTCTTTGCCTTTCTTGCAATACTGCGCTGATTGCGATAAGCTATAAATATGTGCGCCACATCCTTACGCGCACTCTTCATAAGTTCCAATTCCACAGAATCCTGTATATTTTCAACAGTCATCTGGTCCTTTCCCTTAAAAGAGATGTGATCAGTGATTTTCTGTATTAGTTCATCGTCCTCCCCCTTTTCAGTGTGGAGCATTGCCTTGCGGATTGCGGCCATAATTTTTTGCTCATTGAAACCTACGACCCTTCCGTCTCTTTTTACTACTGTCTGTATCATAATTTATAAGTGATTAAGTCATTCAAAAATCTTATGCAAAGATAGTCTTTATATTACAAAGTTATTCTTTTTTGATAACTTTTCTCGCGTTAATAAAAGTTAAGTCGCTAACAATCAACAACTTACAAAAAATTATTGGAAACTTCACAGATTATACATCTTATTTTAATTTTCTTTTCTGATAATTTTCATAACTATTTAATATCTAACAATTTACGCATTCATATTCGTTATTTAACTATTTTTGTGATATCAAGGGGCACAAATATTACCATTATATTGAAATAATAGTATTACCTTTGCAGCCAAAATAAATAAGATTAATTAATATTAAATTTAATCCACACTATTATGAGAACTGAATGGAGAGGTTTTAAAGGTAACAATTGGAAATCAGAAGTAAACATACGAGATTTTATACAAAACAACTACACGAGCTATGACGGTGACGAGAGTTTTCTTGTGAAGCCAACAAAGGCAACAGAAGAACTCTGGGAAACACTCAAGAATCTACAGAAAGAAGAAAGATCAAAAGGTGGCGTACTTGATATGGAAACAGAAATCGTTTCAAGTCTTACCGCTTATGGACCAGCTTACATTGGAGAAAACACTAAAGAAATAGAAAAAATTGTTGGTTTGCAAACTGACAAACCATTAAAGCGAGCTTTTATGCCTTATGGAGGTATTAAAATGGCTGAGCAAGCTTGCACTACTTATGGATATCAACCAGCTGACAAACTTCACGAAGTATTCACTAAATACGTAAAAACTCACAACGATGGAGTTTTTGACGGATATACAAATGAGATGAAGCTCGTACGCCATAACCACATCCTTACAGGTCTGCCAGACACTTACGGACGTGGTCGTATCGTAGGTGACTATCGTCGTGTCGCACTTTATGGTATTGATTTTCTAATTCAGGAAAAGAAAAACGACTTAGAAAATTTGGGCGACCGCGAAATGATTGACGATGTAATTCGTCTCCGCGAAGAAATTTCAATGCAGATTAGGGCTCTTAAGGGACTCAAGGATATGGCAGCAAGCTACGGCTTCGACATTTCTATACCTGCATCAAATGCACGTGAGGCTGTACAGTGGCTGTATTTCGGCTATCTTGGAGCTATAAAAACTCAGAACGGAGCAGCAATGTCTGTTGGTAGAGTTTCTACTTTCCTTGACATATATATGGCTCGCGATATCAACGAAGGTACTTTGAACGAAGATGACGCACAGGAACTTATTGATCATTTGGTTATGAAGTTCAGAATGGTCAAATTTGCACGTATACCTTCATACAACCAGTTGTTCAGCGGTGACCCAGTTTGGGCTACTCTAGAGGTTGGTGGTATCGGCCAAGACGGTCGTTCTATGGTTACAAAGAATGACTTCCGTTTCTTGCATACACTTGAGAACATGGGGCCTTCGCCAGAACCAAACCTCACCGTATTATATAGCAAACGCCTTCCTGATGGATTCAAGAAGTATGCTGCAATGATATCAGTCACTACTAGTTCTATACAATATGAGAACGATGACATTATGCGCCCTGTCTGGGGTGACGACTATTCAATATGCTGCTGCGTAAGTGCAACACAAACTGGTAAAGAAATGCAGTTCTTCGGAGCACGTGCAAATCTTGCCAAGGCTCTTCTTTATGCCATCAACGGTGGTGTAGATGCTAAGTCACGTGAGCAATGCGGCCCTGCATTCCGCCCTATCATTGGTGACGAAGTGACATACGAAGAGTTTGAGCCTCGCTTTGATGCAATGATGGAATGGTTAGCTAGCGTATATGTAAAGACACTTAATCTCATTCATTACATGCACGACAAGTACTTCTACGAAGCAGAGGAGATGGCTCTTATCGATACAGATGTACGCCGTACATTCGCTACCGGTATTGCTGGATTCAGCCATGTTGTTGATTCTATCTGCGCAATCAAGTACGCCAAAGTTAATATTATTCGTGACGAAACAGGATTCCCTATCGACTTCAAGACAGAAGGAGACTTCCCTCGTTATGGTAATGACGATGAACGTGCAGACGAGATTGCAGTATGGTTGCTCAAGACATTCATGAAAAAGATTAAGAAATGTCACACATATCGTAATTCAGAACCTACAACAAGTATTCTTACCATTACTTCAAATGTAGTATATGGTAAATACACAGGTGCTATGCCTGACGGTCGTGCTGCTGGAACGCCACTATCTCCAGGTGCAAATCCTTCTTACGGAGCAGAGAAAAACGGTCTGTTGGCATCTTTGAACTCTGTTGCAAAGCTTCCTTATGAATATGCACTAGACGGTATTTCAAATACACAGACAATAAATCCTGGTGCTCTAGGACATGACGATGAAGAACGCGCTAACACATTAGTAAATGTGCTGGACGGATATTTCAGTCAGGGTGCACATCATCTCAATGTCAACATATTCGGCGTAGATAAGTTGAAAGACGCAATGGAGCATCCTGAAAAGGAAGAATATCAGAACTTCACTATCCGTGTCAGCGGATATGCAGTAAAGTTTATTGACCTTACACGCGAACAACAGTTAGATGTTATCGCACGTCAGGCTCACGAGACTCTTTAATATGACAAAAGCAAACGTTCACTCTATAGAATCCTTCGGCTCGGTTGACGGGCCGGGGGTTCGTTTTATAATCTTCTTGCAAGGATGTCCTATGAGATGCTTGTTCTGCCACAATCCTGATACTTGGGAACTGGGCAAAGGACAGGAATGGTCTGCAGACGAACTTCTTGACAAGGCTGAAAAATATAAATCATATTGGGGTGAAGAAGGAGGTATTACAGTAAGCGGCGGTGAGGCATTGCTGCAGATAGACTTCCTGATAGAACTTTTCAGCAAAGCCAAACTACGAGGAATAAACACATGCCTTGACACATCGGCACAACCTTTCACTAGAAGGGAACCATATTTCAGCAAGTTTGAAACGTTGATGAAATATACTGATACCATATTGCTTGACATCAAGCACATTAACGACAGTGAGCATCGCAAACTAACTCATCACAGCAACAGCAATATCCTTGACTGCGCAAGATATCTTAGTGATACAGGCAAGAAAGTTTGGATTCGCCATGTACTAATTCCTGGAATAACTGATAATGAAGAATACCTTACACAGCTAAATGCCTTTATCAAGACATTGAAGAATGTTGAAAGAGTGGAAATTCTTCCCTATCATACTCTAGGAACTTTCAAATACGAGAAACTAAACATTGAATACCCCTTAAAAGGCGTCGAACCTCCTTCTAAGGACAGTATTGACAACGCTACGAAAATACTCATGCGAGGACTACAACTATAGTATATGAAATATTTATTGATCTCCGACATTCATGGTTCGTTTCCTGCATTAAAGGAAGCATTGCAACTCTTCGATTCACAACATTGCGATATGATGTGCGTTATGGGCGACATATTGAATTATGGTCCTAGAAACCAAATACCTGAAGGTATAGACCCGAAGGGTATTGCTGAATGTCTGAATTCAATGGCTGACAAGATTATAGCTGTAAGAGGTAACTGTGATTCAGAAGTAGACCAAATGTTGCTTGATTTCCCAATAATGAGCGACTATGCTATGATTGTAGACGAAGGCCATAAATTATTTCTCACTCACGGGCACATATATAATAAGGAAAACTTACCAAAAGGAAATTTTGACGCTATTATATATGGTCACACACACCTATGGGAACTTTGCAAGATTGATGGTACTACTATTTGCAACACTGGTTCTGTCACATTCCCTAAAGGAGGCAACCCTCCTACTCTTGCCATATATGAAAATGGAACAATAAAAATATTCCATTTAAATGGCAAACTTATAAAACAGCTTGCAATCTAAATGGAATATCATAATAGCATTAAAAGATAATTATTTACAATTACTATCCTTTTAAAGCTATATTATAGTTGTAATATTTTGAATTTCCAGTAATATCCTTTATCACCTTTATGAATGGAGGAAAATTCACGCTCTCCTGTTCAGCAATACCCTTAGTTTCAAGAATCATCAAATTCTTCACAGGCTTGAAATAATTATCAAGTTCAAAATACTGTCCCTTCCAAATAAAACTCTTTCTCACCTTACTTATTGTGTTTCTGTAAGGATCAGCCTGCTGTAACAGCGAACCATAAAGGTTATTGTTTATCGGGCGTTCAGTCTCCAACTTTTCTGTGTCTGAGATTCTCCTCTTTGTAGTATGCACATAAACATACTTACCCTGCCATCCACGGCGGCGCAAGCGAACTTCACATCCAGGTTCAGCAACAAGATAAGTCTGTGTAATCTCACTTTCTATAACTCCAGGTATTTCACCTGTCAATTCCACAATATACTTTCTTTCCTCAACGATAGGCTGCGGAATGCCAAGTACATTTGATATTTCATTCAGCACACGGTGCAGTTTGTTATTAAAATCCTCATGGTTATTAATAACTCGCAAATGCGGATGTCCTGTCCATGCATTAATAACCTTCTTGTCAAGTTCACGAGCTAATGTAAGTCCTTCTGTGCGCTGTCTGTTATTACATGTTGTATAATACTTCTCTGCTCCATCAGCAGCAGATACCAAATGCAGTACCGCATCATAACGATGATCTCTCAGCATACTAGTGCTTGTGCCCACAGAAGCTGTTATTTTCTCCCACATTTCAGGCTTCATGTAGGCAGAAATATCCATGGCACCACGGTCACAGATAATCATTGATGGTTCCGTACACCGTTCGGCAATACGCTGGAACTTATCTTCAAGTTCAAGTTGAACCTCCAGAGTAGCTTTCTCGCCCTCGTAAAAGAAATCTTTATTGTCCGTAAGATAGTCCATTCCAGACTGGCTAAACATTGTAGGCACCTCTGGAATAGTAAACACCTTATATCCTAAACTAGAGAAATGCTCTATAACCTTCACCAGTGCAGTTGTTTTGCCTGCGCAAGGTCCACCTGTAAGAACTATTTTCTTAATATCTTTCATACTTGTATTATTGAGTACAATTGAGCAAGCAAAGGTACTCTAAAAATCCCGATTACACAAAATTTTTTATGCTGTTTTACGTTGGCGACCTTTCACAGCCGGTTCTCTCAATAATTCTGGATGATTTCTGATATACTGCATTTTATACTGACGTGGAGTCATTCCGCGCAAGCGATAAAAAGCCACATAAAAGCTTTGGCGATTTGAGAAGCCAATCATTTCACTGATATCTTCCACCCTCATCTTGGTGTATCTACGGTCAATAAGCATTGTCATAGCCTCATTCACGCGATAATAATTCACCAATTCACAATAGCTCATATAAAAACGTTCAGCACATACCGCAGAAATATATCTTACGTTAGTACCTAAATCCTCTGCCAATTTCTTCGCACTATAATCTTTGTCCTTATACTTTTCCTCGATGATAATTTTCACACGAATTTTCTCCTGTAATTCATCTTTCACATTAGGATTCATAAAACTACGATAATTTGCTTTCTTCTCCGACTTTTCCTTAATATTGTATTTCGTCATCTCACTTTATATATATACATTCAAATTGTTATTCTGACATCCACTGCGACTATTCCAGCCACTAAATAAATTTAAAAACGATGCAAATTTACTAAAAGATTAGCAGACAAAGAAAGATTAAAGACACTATTATTGAGAAAAAATAAAAAAAAACAGCTAGATTCAATCTGCATTATTACTACATTAAGAATAAGGAAATAAGAAATAAGCTAATATTTTCCTCAAAGAGCCTGTAATGTAATGATATCGAGTGTTATTATAATGCTTTCCCAAAAGCATGTGACGTCATATAAAATTATTAACATGACTCATTTATTAATTATAACAGAAATATCTTGGCGATTAAAAAAAAGATATATATCTTTGTCATATAACTTATAAATAAACATATATGGCACTATTAGATAATTTAAAATGGCGATATGCTACAAAAGCTTATGATTCTACAAAGAAGGTAGATCAGGAAGACGTCGATAAAATTATAGAAGCAGCACGTTTAGCACCAACCTCTTCTGGTTTAGAACAATTTAGAATAATCGTTATTAACGATCAGAAACTAAAAGAAAAGATTGTTCCTATTGCTATGGATCAAAAGAATATTGCTCAATGTTCGCATCTTTTAGTCTTTGCTGCGTGGGATAAGTATACTGAAGAAAGAATTGATGATATCTACAATTATATCACAGACGAAAGAGGATTGCCAAGAGGCCGTTTCGGTTCTTATACGGCGAAACTCAAGGCGCTATATCTGCCACAGACAGCAGAAGAAAATTTTGCTCACACCGCCAGACAGGCTTACATTGGCTTAGGAATGGCTTTGGCACAGGCCGCTGAGTTGAAAGTAGACAGCACTCCTATGGAAGGCTTTGATAATGACGCTTTAGATGAACTGTTGGGGCTGAGATCAAAAGGACTAAGAAGTGTGGTTATAATGCCTATAGGCTATAGAGATACGACAAACGACTGGCTTGTTAAGATGAAGAAAGTAAGAATTCCAAAAGAGGATTTTGTTATAACAACCAAGTAGAATCTTCGGAACTTATATCAGAACTACGTCGTAATTTAACTAAACATGTTGGATTACGACGTATTTTTTAGTAATTATACAAGCTTCTAAACCAAGACAAACTTACTATCAGCAACTTAGATGTGCTTTAACGTGAAATCATGTATCATGTTAAGTTTCATCTATTTTTTGAAAAACAAAATCAGCTTTTCTTTCATAATCATCAATTTTCTACCCAAAATACATGTTTTTGCACAGTATAAAATCACCTCTGAATTATTCCAATTTTGCATTTCATCGATAAAACGCATAAAATAGTGTCTCTTGACTTACACCTCTCCTACGCCAAAAAACTTTCTAACAGACTGACACACAGTCATTAGACGCTTTGACGCTATTTATTTTCAAAAACTATAGGGGGGAAATCACTTCAATCATCAATAAAAAAAACTAACTAAGTACTATAATTTGTACCTTAATTTTTGAATACGTTATACTTAAAATCCATTTTTACTGTAGTAAAAAAAGCATTTGAAGACCCTGTATTTCATTTCTACGATCAAACGTCTGCGTTTCTACGACATAAAGTTTCTATTCCTACGACATAAAGTTTCCGTTTCTACGATATAAAGTTTCTATTCCTTCGATATAAAGTTTCCGTTTCTATATGGAAAATCTTTATTTTAAGAATCATCCATTTTCCGTTGTCCAAATTCTGCCAACGCGTTAATATTATATCTGCTTATATTGTTATTATAATCTTCTGTATCTGCCTCACCATTTAAAGTGCGTGAGAGAGCATTTTACTCCTTTATAATAAATAAATCTCTTTTTTATCAGATTCCACTAATCTATATCTAATATACTGACCGTCAAGTCAGTCTAACAACCGTAAAATTGAGTTGATTCAACACGTAATTTATTTCTACTCCTCACTGTTTTCTTTTATATCATAAGGAAAGTTCGTTTAGTTCACAATATATATTTGAAATTAAAAAAACAGTTAAAAAAATCTAATTATGTGACATTTTTAATTACTATCTGCTTTTTATATATATCTTTGAGAAAGTGATTTCACTCTAGGCAACAATATGTGTTGCCAGATGCGATGACGGTCAATTTCAAGATTGTTATTAACAATAATATAAATAAAATAGGAGGAAGTTTATGTTGAATAAAGAAATTGAAAAAGCTCTTAATGAGCAAGTCAATGTAGAGATGTGGTCAGCTTATTTATACTTATCTATGGCTGCTTATTGTCATTCCATTCGCTATACGGGTATGGGAAGTTGGTTTGAAGTCCAATTTAAGGAAGAACAAGATCATGCTAAAATTTTGTTCAATTATATTATCCGTCGTGATGGTAGAGTAGAACTCGAAGGCTTAGATGCTGTTCCAAAGGAATGGAAATCTATACATGAGGTCTTTGAGAGTACATTAAAGCATGAGCAGGAAATAACTGCAAAGATTAACAATCTGGTGTCTTTAGCTAAGACTAATAAAGACTATGCTACAGAAAGTCTGCTACAATGGTTCATTGACGAGCAAGTAGAAGAAGAGGATAATGCACGAGACATTATAGATAAACTTGATATGATTAAAGATAATGGTTTCGGTATTTATATGTTGGACAAAGAACTTGCAGTAAGAACTTATACGCAGGCTGCTCCATTAGCAAACTCTGTTTTATAAAAATATAAAACGCTTTTGAAGATTATACCGTTTCCTTTTATCACTATAGAAGAAAAATAAATAAATTGCTAAGCTTTGATTTCATTAAAAGAAACGGGGCTTAGCAATTTTTTATTAATAGATAATCGTCTTTACTTTATTTTGGGTTGATACTAATTTTATATCCCACAGTCAACATTACATAGCTAGGAATGTTGTTATAGAATGTTTCCGTACGACCTTGTCCGTTGACTACGAATGAATGATTTGATATTTTTTGCAACAGATCATACCCTATCACACGTACGTCAAGTTTGTTTTTGATAAAACTTCGCGACAAAGACATGTTCCATATTAAATAGTTAGTATTGGCAACGCTTTCACTATAGCCTCTGCGTGAATACATCTTCAAGTCTGTAGAAATTCCGATATTAAGAGGTAACACATAAGTGGCTGTCATACCATAATTAAAATCAAATACATTCATTGTAGAGAAGTTATTGCTAAGACTAACGGAATTGTGCCATTCCATATTGCCAAGCAACGCAGCACGAAACTTATTCTTCTGCATCGTAAGCTTCAGCCCATCTGTAACATAGATACTATTCACCTTGCTAATCTGGTAATCAGCACTTCCTGCAAGCGTTACAAAGTCTACATTGCGATTGAAGTTGAAACTGGCATTATTCTCCAAGTTCCATAATCTATCCTTATCAAGTGCCATTGAGAATCCATTACATACAGAACCGGTCCAGTTGCCATTTATATTACGTGGCTGATAAGTATATACACCACTTGACTGATTGTATGTAACGGCATTTCCAATAAGATTTCTGTCAATCCTAAAATCAGCTGCTACATTATATTGAGCCTGCATACTTGCAATTCTGTTGCGGAATGCCAAATGGAATACATGACTTAATGAATTTTTCAAGTCATTGTTTCCGCGATACCTTGCGAGTGGATCAGTAGTATCGGTAACATTTATTTTCTTTGTCAACTCTGGTGTATTTATTTCTGTACCATAACTCATATCCAGTCCCATTCCCTTAGGTGTTGAATAGTTGAATGATACCGACGGAGTAAACAGCCAATTGCGATTAAACGCCATTGTGTCAAGACTGGCTTTCTGGTAGCGCAGCTTTTCATACTTATTAATGATGTTGATATTTAAGTCAAACCTCATCTTGCTTTCCTTGTCATCCTTGTCATAGAATACATGAAAGAGACCTGAATGTTCACGTGAATGATACCACGTGTAGTTACTATTTCCATAGTCTAGAGCTACCAAAAGCGAATCTCTTGTTGAAGGGAGATTACCTATATGGTGACTTTTTGACCAACCATCCAACCAGTCGAGTCTGTATTTATCATGTATCTCATGCCTGTACCGCTGCTCATATTCATATCCCATAGCAATGTTCCATTTACTTAGCAGATGAATATTGTAACTCCCCCATGCTTTGTATCTAAAACGAGTCGTAGGTTCCTTACTATACTGATTCTGCAGCTCATCATGGTTTTGATCCATATATCTAATCTGGTAGTCATTGAATGTGGTACTTTTCTCTTTAGTATATGTGGCATCCATATTCACATCAAAATTGTCTCCCCAAGGTAGTTTTTTGGACGTACCGAGTACTTGCCATAGTGAGGAATAATATCCATGTGTATCAAAATCTTTTTGCATGCTATTTACCATTGTTGTATCAATGGGTTGCAACTCCGATTTAAATATTCTGTCTATCAAACTCTCTGCGCCTTCATTATCATGAAACGGACTCTTATTATAAGTAACCGAACGTTCTGTATACCATGAACTACCATTATTATACTGCCACCCTGTACTTGAAGTTATATAAAATGGTTTCGATATAGTAAGTTCATTGTCTACGTAAGAAAATATTCCATGAGCTTTCTGATTATGAGATGAAGCCACATAGTTTTCATTTGTAGGCAGAAATGTAGAGGCAACAGTTCTTGTATTATCATCAGAATTAGACCATCTTACTTCTGCTGTCAAATCATTCTTAACAGTTTCTTCTTTGTTTTCTGAAAAAGAGTACATCCCAACAGTCTTCATAGAAGAAACACCATTATACAAAGAACGGGGATTCCATTCGCCATCAGATCCGGGAGAGTTTTCTTGATTCAGGTTGTTAAAATTACCAAATAAAGTAAAGCGTGAATGTGGCGTGTATCTCAGCCCAAACAATCTACCAGTATATCTGTCATGTGTTCCGTATCCTCCCTCAGCATTAGCAATGTAGCCCTTAGAATATTCCTTTTTAAGTTTGACATCCATAACAAATTCTTTACGCTCATTATTATATCCAAGATATTTACTGCGATCAGTCGTCTTATCATAAAAACTCACATTCTTAATTGTGTATGCAGGAAAATTTTTCAGGGCCAATTGTTTGTCTTTCTTGAAAAAATTTTCACCTTGCAACAACAGATTGTCCACCTTCTTTCCATTAAGGAATATCTCTCCGGTATCAGTCAGTTTAACTCCAGGAAGTTGTCGAATGAGTTCGTCAAGCATTGAACCATTTGGAAGATTGAATGCATCTGCATTATACACAACTGTATCATTCTTGAATACAATCTTAACCCTTGTAGCCTTCACCACAACGTCTTTCAAGTCCTTGCCCTGCAAAGTCTTGATCTTACGCTTCATGTAATGAAAGGGTGCATCAAAATACTCATTTCGTCCCACATATTTCACGTCATACTTGATATAACATGTTTCATAATCGGGATGTTCTGCCTTGATGATATATTTTTTAGGTTAAGCTGGTATGCTGAACTTATAATAAGAGTCCATGTTGCTTTTACCTTCATCAAAGTATTGAACTGTCTGGCTATCAACAGGCACCTTGTTTTCGTCAAGAAGAGTAACTTTCACGTTCTTGATTCCGCCATTAGTAAATGCGTCTTTTACGTGTCCCCAAAGTAGTATTGTTCTGTTATTAGACAGCATTGGCATTGCTGCCAGTAGTATTAGTACAATAAGTAATGTTCTTCTTTTTCCCATTATAGTCTATAAGATTATAAATTTATTGTTATTATTCATATTTTTTGAACTTTAATTTATCAGAAATAATACATTGCCAATTTATTATCAAACTACAATATACAGTTTACTAGTTAAAAAAATCCGACAGGAAGTGGAGAGAGTACTTCCTGTCAGAACATTTACTTGTTCAAATGTATATATAGTAGGTTAAGTAAGTCTATATTACACGCCAATTTTGAAAGCTTATATTATCAATATATACAACTCTATTAATAATAATAGTAGCAATGCAAAGAAAAAAACAGTAAATTATGTTTCCATGATTATGTATGTTATTATTTTGTTACTGCAAATGTATTAAAAATAAGAAGATATAATTTGTATATTTTTTATTTTAACCTTTACATATTTTACATATTTATTGTACATCACTGATAATGAGTAATGTACAAAAACGGACAAAATAACGATACTACATAAAATGCCCCTTTATCTATCACTCTTTTGATGTCCACCATCTTATTATTAAAAGTTTGTGATAGGTATAGTATAAGCGTAATAACTAGTACATTGCCTTGCACTATATCATAAAGACGCTATATAATAGGAATAAGTTTACAATATTATAAACAGCAACAACATAAAGTCAATTGCATTGTAAACCATATAAAAACAAAAAAGCTAAGCAGTAAAACTACTTAGCTTTTTGGGTGGGCGGTGGGGTTCGAACCCACGACATTCAGAACCACAATCTGACGCTCTAACCAACTGAACTACGTCCACCATTTTAAAAGTGCTTCACTATTGTTGTTTAGCGGGTGCAAAGGTAAGAGAAAAAAATGTTATTGCCAAATTTTTCTCTTACTTTTTTTATAATATTTATTTAGCTGGTCCAACAGGTGCTTGTGGAGCTACAGGAGCAGTTTTCTGCGCACCTGCAGGTGCTGTCTGCTGACTAGCACCAAACCCTTGTGTATTTGTTGGATTTGTTGTCTGATTTTCTGTTGCACTGTTTTCCATAACGCTTTGGTCTGTTATTGCTTTAGGTGCGACATAAGCGCACGCTACACTAAGAACAACCATTGCAATAGCCAAAAACCATGTTGCCTTTTCTACAACATCTGTAGTTTTGCGGACACCCATAATGGCATTAGAAGATGAGAAGTTAGATGCCAAACCACCACCTTTAGATTCTTGGATAAGTACTACAAGTATCATGAAAATAGCTGCAAGTACTATCAAACTTACGAATAATGTGTAAATCATTTCCTTATTTTTTATTTTTATTATTTATTATCAATTTGTCTAAGAAACGTATTTGGTCTGCAAAGTAAGCATTTTTTTTTGGAATATTCAAATTTAAACGCTTAATTATTTCCAAAGCCTTCTCGTAACGACCTTGTTTTATATAAATTCTTGCTAATGTTTCTGTGAAATAGCATTCATCGCCTTCCCTTTCCTCTTCCTGCTTTTCAGTTTCTTTATGAGTTGTACTAGCTGAATTTTCCATATCATATGTCTGGTAGTTTTCAGGTAAGTTTGTCTCTTCCTTGAGTTTAAAACCTCCGTCTTCTATGAAGCTATTGATGAGATCAGTTGTTCTGTCGGCATTTGAACAGTCTGTACTATTAGTCTTACTGCCATTTTCAGCAATCTGTTCTGGTTTATTGTCTTCATCTTCAATCTCAAGAAGATATGAAACATAGTCTATGGCAGCATCTGCCAATGTAGGTTTTCTCTTTTCCTTTATATTTTCCTGATCTGAATCTTTTGGGATAGAGCCTAGGAAACTGTCGATAAGGGTTGTCGTGCGATCACCATCATCTTTTTCTTTGTCATTTACTTTAGTCTCAAGTCCTTGCTCATTCCTATATTTATAATGTGCCGCCTCAATCATATTGAAAATCACACGGCGGTCGCTGATACATATTGCAGTATGTCTCAATTCTTCGTCGAAAGACGGATCATGCAGTATATACAGATTTTGTAATAATAGGATGCGTGCAGTCTGATAGTATGGATGGAGCGCAATAAGACTTCGGAGATCGTAAAGGGTCTCCTTGTCCATATATTCCGGATGTTGTATAAGGCGTTTCAGGTCCATAGATTACCAATTAGCTACAGTTGCATTGAATATCTGGTCGGAAAGATCTTTCACCATTTGTGTTACAAGTTCTTCCTGAACAGAGTTAAGGTTCTTTGTCGTCTCGTATGTTGATGTAGCAGTAAACTGCTTTTCAAAATCATTGCTATGATTAGCATTGTTGGTGAATCTCACGTTTACAGTCATAGACAATTCAGTCTGTGCAGAGTAACCTTGACTAGATACTGATTTGTTTCGCTGATTGTATTGTGATATCTCACCTTCTATTTTCATGTCACCGTTACGTTTTACTTGAGAAAGATGAGTGTGGTTGGCAAATTCGTCTTTTAATGTATTGTTGAACAGCGGTGCCATTGGTCCCCATACATAACTTGAGCGTATAGGGAAATCAGCAATCTGTATTGTCTTAGTCTTGGTGTAATCAATACTTGCACCGTTAAACTTGTAGCTGATGGTGCATGCTGACAACAGCATGGCAACAGTGCAGACAGAAAGCAACATTGTCATGTGCCATCTTACAGAAACCATGTTCTTCAATTTATTATATATAATGTTTCTTTTCATTTCTTTCAGCGAATTCACTCTTCCTAATGAGGTTTACAAGTTCGGAATACTATTCCTTGTCAAGTCCGTATTGTTTTATTCTTCTATAAAGTGTGCGGTCTGAAATACCGAGTTCCTGAGCAGCTTTCTTTCTATTTCCCCCGTTACGTTCAAGTGACTTTTCTACCATTTGGCGTCCAAGATCGTTGAGGTTAAGGCTTCCAGATTCATTAATTTCCTCGGCAATGGCATCATAGGCAGCAGAAGCACTTACTGAAGGAGAATTTAATATAGAATATTGCTGTGCATTATCGGGTGAAACAATTGGCTGTTGCTCTGCAGCTACAGGAAATTGTTTACCTTGGAAACCTTGAGCAACTGACAAAGCACGTTCTTCATCCAACTGCTTGCGCAGACTATTCATGTCACGTCTAAGGTCGCTTACGTTTCCACGTAGTTCATATAGAATCTTATATAGGATTTCACGTTCTGTCTCGTAGGAATGTTCACCAGGCTTATTGATTGTAGCAAGCTGTGTACTTTCTGCATTCTGCGGAATAAACTGTAATAGCTGCTGTGCGCCTATTTCACGTTGCTCGCTCAGTACAGACATCTGCTCAGTGATATTCTTCAGTTGGCGCACGTTTCCTGGCCACTTATATTTAAGCAATATATCCTTTGCATCATCGTCAAGCGTAATCTTAGGCAAATGGTATTTGTCAGCCATCTGCATAGCGAAAAGCCTGAAAAGTAGGATGATATCGTTTCCACGGTCACGCAATGGCGGAACCTGTATTGGAATCGTGTTCAGACGATAGTATAAGTCTTCACGAAAGCGACTTTCACTTATTGCTTTCTGCATGTTGACATTTGTTGCAGCAACGATGCGCACGTCTGTCTTTAGTATCTTTTGTCCGCCTACGCGAATATACTCTCCTGTTTCGAGTACACGCAACAAGCGTGCCTGTGTGGCAAGAGGCAACTCTCCTACTTCATCAAGAAATATAGTACCCTTGTTGGCTGTTCCAAAATAGCCGTCACTTTCACCTATTGCGCCAGTAAAAGATCCTTTCTCGTGTCCGAAAAGTTCGCTATCTATAGTTCCTTCTGGTATAGAACCACAGTTGATAGCGAAATATTTTTCTCTTCGACGTGGAGAATTATCGTGGATGACGTGTGGAATGATTTCCTTTCCTACACCACTTTCTCCTACAATAAGCACAGAAAGGTCTGTAGGTGACACCTGAAGGGCGACATCTAAAGCTCTGTTAAGTGCATCACAGTTGCCTACAATGTTATAGCGCTGTTTTATTTTTTGCAGTTCTGATGTATTCATTGGGTGACAAAATTACATAATTTCTTCGTAAATACTGCAATTTTGGCAGATTTTTATGAGTCTTTAGTCTTTGGTTTATCCAATTTTATCAACAGGAGTCCGATGCCAGTCCAAATAAGCTCACGCAGACGTACTAGCAACGCAACGAATATTCCTGCACCTGCCGTCATACCAAGCCCTGCTGTCGCCATAAGAAAACCACCCTCGCGTCCTCCCAATTGAAGAGGAATGAAAAACAGAAGATTGGCAAACAAGCTTGTGAAGGCCAATATCATTACACATTGCAAGAAATTAATATCAGGCATTATAACAAGAAGTATAAAATATACCTCCAATGCTGAAGCTACTCTTGATGTAAGTTCCAATAGCACTGCCGAAAAGAATGTCTTAGGATTCTGTGCATGCAGTGATGCAATCTGCTGATCTATCGTATCAAGTTGTTCTTTGTGACTTTCCACAAACCTCTGTGCCCATTTCTTTATAAACGGTAAGTGCTTGATAAAATTCATCACACGATTTGCCAGTCCCTTACGGTAACCAGACATAAAGAACCATATTCCCAATAGACAGAAAGCTCCAATAACCAAGAATAGTAAAGCCATGAAGAGCGTTACTTTTTGTGTGAAAACGAATAGGAATATTGAAAGGAACCAGAACAAAAAGTGGCAGAATACATGGGTCATAGCAAACAATATGACTGATGAAGAAGCCCTTTCTGTACCAATCTTTGGCACTAGAGTCATTATTCTATATGGCACTCCACCCATTAGTCCACCAGGGGTGGCATAATTCAACGCAAATCCTGAGATAGTTATCTTGTACAACCATCCAAAACTGATACGTTCGTGCTCTGGCTTAGCTTTCTGCGACTTGATAATAATATACCATGAAGATGTATTAATGAAGTAAAGAAACAACCACAGAAGCAAAACGGCAATAAACCAATACCCGGCATGACGCAACCCGTTCCACACTTGTTGGAAGTCAAGCTGCGTAATCATAATCAAGAGAACGACAAAACCGAATATAAAAAATATGTTTTGATATTTCTTTTTCATCTATTCTCTCTCTTTTTAGGAATTGAAAATCTTATTTTATCTCCATCATCATGCTTCTCGTGATACAGTTTCTGAAGCGGATTGTTCATAGGATCGTCATAATGCGCACGGTTGCGGAATATGTCAATAGCTGTATATATTGAGTTGCGGAATGTTGACTCGTCGGCTGCACCTTTTCCTGCAATATCAAATTCTGCTCCACAGTCGGGAGTTACAGAAATGATCTTGAGCCCAGCATCAAACTTCACAAGACCTTCTGTAGTTATTGCCTTAAAAGCAGGGATTCCTTGGTCATTGTACATAGCAATAACTCCATCGAAGTCTCCATAATATCCATTCCCGAAGAATATTTCTGAAGAATAAGGGCCAAATGCCTGTATACCAGCTTCAGCAAGCTCATCAACGGCAGGAATTAAAATTTCATTTTCCTCTTTGTTTAGTTGTCCAGAATTAAGAGATAATATAGCGACACGAGGAGAAGACACATTAAAATCTCTGCATATTGAATTAAAGAGCTTTGTGGCTTTTTCCTTGATAGATTCCTTATTTATTGATGCTGCTACATCTTTGATAGATACCCCTTCTGCAGCTATAACCATTCGCATGGTGTCGTTGAGATATACAGACATAGCCTTCTCACCGTCACCTAAGCATGTCTCAACATATTTGCTTATGCCATTAAATTTATAGCCCTCGACATTGATATTGCTATTGTTTACAGGACAATTTACAAGTACATCGTATGCGCCGTCACGAAAATCAGTCATGGCACGGTCTAGAGCCTTGATAGCTGCATAACCACTTTCTTCAGTTGGTGTACCTAATTCAACCTTGATATCATCGTCATAACATGTCAACAGGTTTACTCGTCCGTCTACAGCTTCGCTAGCATCACTGATGATAGTGAAGTTAGCCTCCATGTCAAGCGCGTTTCGGTGATAAGACGCGATTTTTGGAGAACCATATATGATTGGAGTGCATAGTTCCAATATTTCTGGTTCTGCAAAGGTTTTAAATATAAGTTCATATCCGATACCGTTGGTATCTCCATGTGTAATAGCCACACGATTTTTTCTATTTTCCATTGTTTTTATATTTATTGAACCCAATACAGTTTTCAACTGATTGAGTAGATTTATCTTGTCGTTGATTTAAGGTACGCAAATGAAAACGTTATTTTCATCACTCAATCTCTCAAGTGGCAAAAAGTTTCATTGCTAATTGAAATATCATTTATTGATATGCCGATATTCCTATACTTCATTTATTTTATTTTCATTCTTTTTTGATGTAGACAGCAGGCCACAAGCCGCAAATATATCTTGACCACGACTGGAACGTATTGTTGTAAACAATCCATGGTTTGTGAGATAATCACGAAACTCCTCCATCTTCTTCTCCTCAGCACTGTGCAACGATATGTTTGGAATCTGGTGAAATCTTATCAAGTTTATACGACAATTAAGTCCCTTTAGCAATTTCACGATTTCACGTGCGTGAGTAGTTGAATCGTTAACACCTCCAAAAACGATATACTCAAAAGATAGACGACGCTGATGACTGAAGTCGTAGTTCTTTAAAAGTTCTACAATTTCCTCAATACCCATACCTTTTTCAGCAGGCATCAAATCAGCACGCTGTTCTGGAATAGCAGAATGCAGACTTATAGCCAAGTGACATTCGCTTTCTTCTATAAATCTCTGCAACTTGTTTTTTACGCCAACACTGCTTACCGTTATTCTCTTTGGACTCCAAGCCCAACCATAATCGGCTGTAAGTATTTCGGTAGCACGCAGCACGTTATCAAGATTATCCATTGGTTCGCCTTGTCCCATGAATACAATATTCGTGAGTTTGTCTGACTCTGGCAGTGAATAAATCTGATTAAGTATATCTTTTGCGTCAAGACTGCCTTCAAATCCCTGCTTACCTGTTTGACAGAACATACAGTTCATTTTGCAGCCTACCTGTGACGAAACACATAGTGTAGCTCTGTCTTTCTCAGGAATATACACCGTCTCGACAAATTTCCCATTATCAGTAGGAAATAGGTATTTTATAGTTCCGTCTTTAGAGTGCTGTGAGTCAGTTGGCTCAACACATCCAATCGTATATTTTTCTTCGAGTTTTACGCGGTTACCTTTGGATATATTTGTCATCTCGTCAATAGACTTTACATGATGCTCATATATCCATTTAGCGATTTGTCCACCAGTGAAGGCAGGCATACCAATTTCTTTAGCTACAGCCTTAAGTTCTGTTAAGGTCATGCCCAGAAGTGATCTCTTTAAAGAATTCATAGTGCAAAGATAGTGCAAACGAGTGGAAAAGCAAAATAAAACAAAGTTTTTTATTTATTATTCAGATGCCAACATAGCTACCAAAAGATAGACGTTTTTAAAAAAAACTTATTGAAATAGACTATAAATGTAATATAATTGTTATCTTTGTAGTCAAAATTTATATCATTTATGAGAGGAAAAATAGATTGTTTCCTGCCTTGTGAAGACATAAAAAACATAGATAAAACGCTATCTGTGCTTAGGCAGAACAAGACCGTACAACATATTAACTTATTGGTAGACAGTAGTTTCAGATTAAACAATGCTCCAGAAGGCTGTGCTCTTATCGCTATCGACAATATCTTTTCAACAAAGACTATTTTGGATATAGAAGAGAATGCGGATACTGATTATGTGATGCTATATCTAAAAACGACTCCTGTATCTTTCGGACCGTTTGCTTTAGACAGAATGTTGCGTGTAGCCGCTGATACTGATGCTGCTATGGTTTACAGCGATTACTATTCTGTTGTGGATGGTAAGACCGAGAAACATCCTGTTATTGATTATCAAAACGGTAGCGTTAGGGATGATTTTGATTTCGGTTCAATGTTACTTGTCAAGGCTGACTTGTTGCGTGAATACGCTAATCTTATCACGGGTAATGACAAGTATAACTATAAGTATGCCGGTCTCTATGATTTCAGACTCTTTATGAGCCGTAAAGGAGATCTGTTTCATATAAATGAATTTCTATATACCGAATTAGAGCTTGATACCCGAAAAAGTGGTGAGAAGCAGTTTGATTACGTCAACCCACGCAATCGTGATGTTCAGATAGAAATGGAAAAGGCTGCAACAGCACATCTTACGGCAATAGGCGCATTAGTTGATACTAATTATTACAAGAAACCTGATTTCAAGGAACAGGAATTTGAATATGAGGCTTCTGTCGTGATTCCAGTGTTCAACCGTGAAAAGACTATTGCTGATGCTGTAAAAAGTGCTTTGGAACAGAAAACGAGTTTCAAATTTAATATCATTGTTGTAAATAATCATAGCACTGACCACACAGGAGAAATTCTTGATCGTTTGGCAAATGACAAACTTATTGTCATCGAACCTGATAGAGATGACCTAGGAATAGGTGGATGTTGGAATATGGCTATTAATGATTACAGATGCGGAAAGTTTGCTGTTCAGTTAGACAGCGACGATTTATATTCTTCTACACGTACATTACAGTTGATTGTTGACGCCTTCCATAAGCAGAAAGCAGCCATGATAATTGGTGCTTACCGCATGTGTGACTTTGATTTGAATACACTCCCTCCAGGAATGATTGACCACCGTGAGTGGACAGAAGATAATGGCTGCAACAATGCATTGAGAATAAATGGACTAGGTGCACCAAGAGCATTCTTCACCCCTTTGGTAAGACAGATTCAGTTCCCTAACACCAGCTATGGTGAGGACTATGCACTGGGATTGGCTTTCAGTCGCAGATATCGCATAGGAAGAATCTATGATGAACTATACCTGTGTCGTAGATGGGGAGGAAACAGCGATGCTGCATTGAGCATAGAAAAGATTAATGCTAACAATTTGTATAAAGACCGTTTGCGTACGATGGAAATCAAGGCGCGTCAGCAAATGTTAGCAGGAAAGACGGATATTATTGTTGACACCAGTTTGCAACGATTCTTCAATCGTCAGCTTGAAGTGTGGAAAGACGTTAGTGCCCGCTATCGTGATTTGCATAACGTACAGGTCAAGCAGATTGGCGATATCAAAGTACAGTTTAACCCTGCAAGAATTGTAAGTACTGGAGCGAAGATTGATTCAAAGACTTTGGAAAAGCGACCATGTTTTCTTTGTGAGACAAACCGTCCTAAAGAACAGATGGCAAAGAGTCTTGACGATAAGTTTTTATTACTTGTGAATCCATTCCCTATTTTGCCTACTCATTTCACCATACCTGCTAAGAAACATCAATTGCAGAGCATAAAGAAGAACTATGGTGAAATTTACAAGATATTGTCTATATTTGATGACATAATAGTATTTTACAATGGTCCTAAATGTGGCGCAAGTGCCCCTGATCACATGCACTTTCAGGCTGGAACAAGCGGTATCATACCGTTGCAGACTGAATGGCAGAGATTGAGCCGCAATATGGAACAGGTTGTTTCATTGACTGATGATGAGGGTATATATGTTTTGACTGATTTCGTTGTACCGGCAATAGTTATTAGAAGCCGCAACTATGAAAATGACTACAAATTGTTCAGACGTGTATATAATGCTATGCCGCTCAATGACGGCGACACTGAACCAATGATGAATATCGTCAGTTGGACAAGTGGTGACTATCATATATCTGTAGTGATACCAAGAGAGAAGCATCGCCCTGATTGCTATTCTACTGAAGGTTACGGGCAAATGCTAGTTAGTCCAGGTGCTCTTGACATGGCTGGTCTGCTTATTACTCCAAGAGAAGAGGATTACGTAAAAATTGATGAGCAAAAGGCTACTGAAATATTGAAGGAATGCGGAGCAAACGAACAGACGATGAAACTAATAAAAGACAATCTCAATGCTCAGATTGTAGAAAGTAAGCATGTTGATTATTACCCTAAGCAACCTGACGTTACTGTTGGAATAGTTAGCGCAGAAAAGATAAAGTTTAAACTCAACAAACCTTATCTAGCTAAAGGTGAGGCTGTAGTGGGTGATCAAGAAGTGGAATTCTCAGAAGGTGGAATTCTATGGAATGGCAATCAATATAGTCAACTCGTGTTCAGCCCAGAAAGCCAGGAAGCATCTTTCTCACTTTTTGATGTTACTATTGGTGTTAACTTCCATTGGGAACGTAAGGAAACACAGACATTCCTTGGTTCGCTGAAACTTGTTGTTGAGGCAGACAAGATATGTGCTATAAATGAATTACCGGTAGAAAAATATTTGGAGAGTGTCATTTCAAGTGAGATGAGTGCTACTTCAAGTCTGGAATTACTGAAGGCTCATGCTGTCATTTCTCGTAGTTGGCTGTTGGCACAGATGAGAAAACGATTGGAACTCAACGAAGGTGGCAACAACTTCTTCTCTTTCATAAAGAAGGATGATGAACTTATCCGTTGGTACGACCGTGAAGACCATACTATATTCGATGTATGCGCCGATGATCATTGCCAGCGTTATCAAGGTATAACTAAGGAGACGAGTAAACATGTAGCAGAGGCTATTCGCCAGACTAAGGGACAGATTCTTGCCAGCGACGGAGAGATTTGCGATGCCCGCTTTTCTAAATGTTGTGGTGGAGAGACTGAGGAGTTCCAGTATTGCTGGGAAAATATAAAGAAGCCTTATCTGTTAGCTGTAAGGGACAATAGTTCTGAATCTTCTGCTGATGATTTGACAATAGAAGCCAATGCTGAGAAATGGATACGTTCTAATCCAGAAAGCTTCTGCAACACCACTGACAAGAAAATATTGTCACAGGTACTCCAAGACTATGATTTGGAGACAGCCGACTTCTATCGTTGGAAGGTCAGTTTCACGCAGAATGAAATATCTGCACTTATCGAGGATAAGATGAAACTGGGATTGGGCAAGATTCTCGACCTTGTTCCTTTGGAACGTGGTAAGAGCGGACGTATCTCTAAGTTGAAGATTGTTGGTGAAAAGAGAACTTTCACAATAGGAAAGGAACTGGAGATACGCAGGACATTAAGCGAAAGCCATTTATACAGCTCAGCGTTTGTCGTAGATAAATATGACAAGGACGAAAACGGTGTTCCACAGCGCATAGAACTTATTGGTGCTGGTTGGGGACATGGTGTTGGCTTATGCCAGATTGGTGCTGCCGTCATGGGCGAGAAAGGTTATGATTATAATGACATTCTACTGCATTATTATAAAGGTGCAGAAATAGAAAAACTATATAAATAGAACATGAAAGATAGAAATCCTTGGGCTTGGGTGCCGACACTTTATTTTGCTGAAGGCTTGCCTTATATCGCTGTTACGGTATTGGCAATAGAGATATATATGCAACTTGGTCTTAGCGACGCTGAAATCACATTCTATACGTCGTGGCTTTACTTACCGTGGGTTATAAAACCGTTTTGGAGTCCATTCCTTGATTTGTACAAGACTAAACGCTGGTGGATAACCACGATGCAGTTGCTGTTGGGTTCTGCCTTTGCCGGTGTAGCTTTTACAATTCAAGCAGACTGGTGGTTACAGGGAAGCATCTGCTTCTTCTGGATGTTGGCCTTCTCTAGTGCTACTCATGATGTTGCTGCAGATGGGTTCTATATGATGGGGCTTGACCAGCATGAACAAGCATTTTTTGTAGGTATCAGAAGTACATTTTATCGACTGTCTATGATATTCGGTAAGGGCTTACTAATAATGTTGGCTGGCGTGTTACAGGTAATGTTTAGGTATCAGATTAAGTTTTCTTGGAGCCTTATATTCTATGGACTCACTGGCTTGTTTATAGCTTTCTATCTGTACCATAATTATATATTGCCACGACCAAAAGAAGACATCGTGCATGAAGAAAAGCAAGACGAGAAAGTCGTAGTTCATGAATTTCTTATGACATTCGCTACTTTCTTCGAAAAGAAACAAATTCTTACCGCTATCGCATTTATGTTACTGTTCCGTCTTCCTGAGGCTCTTCTCACCCCTATTTCACAGTTGTTCCTTCAGGCGCAACCTAGTAAGGGCGGACTGGGATTGTCACCACAGGAGTTTGGTTTGGTTAATGGAACTGTCGGAGTTATAGGACTTCTTGCTGGAGGTATCATCGGCGGAATGCTTGTTAGTAGAGACGGACTGAAGAAATGGATATGGCCGATGACATTTGCTATAACTATTCCTAATGTAGCATACGTATATCTTGCTTACGCAATGCCAGAAAGTTTGATGGCTATAAATATATGTGTATTCCTAGAAAACTTCGGTTATGGATTTGGATTCAGCGCTTATATGCTGTTCATGATATATTTCAGTCAGGGCGAGCATAAAACGTCTCATTATGCACTTTGTACTGGCTTCATGGCTCTTTCAATGTTGATTCCAGGACTCTTTGCCGGAGCATTAGCTCAATATGTTGGCTATAGAATATTCTTCATCATCGTGATGTTGAGTTGCATGTTGCCATTCTTCGTGGCATCATTCCTCAAGATTGATTCTGAATTCGGACGTAAAGATATATAGCCCTTCACATTTATGTGAAGACTTATATAGCAAAGAGGTTTATTAATCAATAAACCTCTTTGTTATTTCATCATATTTATCAATTCTCCTGTCGCGTAAGAATGGCCACCAACGACGCACATGTTCGCTGTGTTCCATGTCTACAGACTGTATGTGGCAGTCGTCTGTTTCATTGGGAGCTTGGTATAATATCTCGCCTTGTGGACCAGCTACAAAACTACTGCCCCAGAATTGTATACCGCTTGTCTGTTTGCTTGGGTCTGGCTCATATCCCACACGGTTTACAGCAACAACAGGAAGTCCGTTTGCTACTGCATGTCCGCGCATAACAATTTTCCAGGCTTCTCTCTGTCTTACCTGTTCTTCTTTCGTGTCACTGCGTTCATATCCTATTGCAGTTGGATATATTAGTATTTCCGCTCCACTAAGTGCCATCAGTCGCGCTGCTTCAGGATACCATTGATCCCAACAAACCAATACGCCTAATTTACCAACGCTTGTTTGTATTGGGTGGAAGCCTAGATCACCAGGAGTGAAATAAAATTTTTCGTAATATGCAGGATCATCAGGAATGTGCATCTTACGATATTTACCAGCTATCGTTCCGTCTTTTTCTATTACTACGGCAGTGTTGTGATATAGTCCAATGGCTCGTTTCTCGAAAAGAGAAGTTACTATCACCACATTATTATCTTTTGCCAACTTACCATAAAAATCAGTTGATTTACCTGGTATCGTTTCTGCTAAGTCAAAGTTATTCACATCCTCTACCTGACAGAAGTATAGTGAATTATGAAGTTCTTGAAGCACGACAAGTTGTGCTCCTGCATGTGCCAGACGTTCTATGTTATCAGAAATTCTGCGCATGTTATCATTCGTATCAGCGATATTCTGCTGTTGTATTATACCTATTTTAAGTTCTCTCATATTCTATAAGTTATAATCTCGTTGTTTTCAGTGTTCCTTCTGGATATTGCATCGTCAGACAATGAAGCGAACCATGCTGTCTGACTACCGTTGATGCGTCTATTCCCACGATGTTATGATTAGGGAATGCACGTTGCAACACTTCCATTGCTATATTGTCCTTTATCGGTTGCGAATATGTCGGACAGATTACGCTCTTGTTTGTTATAACAAAGTTGGCATACGTAGCCGGCAATCGCTCTCCGTCATCATACATAGCATCTGGCATTGGCAGACGCAGCAAGTTGTATGATTGTCCGTCTATAGTCTTTATCTGGTGCAGTTGTTCTTCAAGAGATTTGAAGTCATTATATTGCTCATCGCTCTCATCGTCACATCCATTATAGATAATAGTATCGTTTGGTGCCAGACGCACGATTGTGTCTATATGTCCATCTGTGTCGTCACCTATCAGCTTTCCATAGTCAAGCCATACTATTCTTTTTGCGTGCAGACTCTTCAGCAATCTTTCTTCTACTTCTTCACGTGTAAGCGGTTGATTGCGGTGTTCTGCCATCAAGCAGAATGTTGTTGTGAATACACTACCCTTTCCGTCACTTTCAATGCTTCCGCCTTCAAGTACGAAGTCTGTATCATTTTCATAGTCGGAATTATAAGCTCCGCAATAGTTTAGTTGGCTTGTAATATTATTGTCTTTACGCCATTCAAACTTCTCTCCCCAACCATTGAATTTAAAGTCAAGGACGCGTGTTTCTTTGCTGTCTGTAATCAATGTAAGCGGAGCATGATCACGTGCCCATGTATCGTTGGTATCTATATCATAAAATATCACGTTGTCTAACTGTGACTTTGTGAGTTCCTGTGATAGTTGATTTCTTACAGTATCAATCTCAGGAGTTGCCACTACAAGCAATTCTTCACTCGTAATGACTTTCGCCATGTCAACAAAAACTTTTGTAATATCTTCAAGATATGGTTTCCAATCTGTGTTGGCGTGAGGCCATGTAAGCTGAATACCGCTTTGTTGTTCCCATTCCGCAGGAAGTCTGAAATCGTTAATGCTATTTTTATAGTTTGCCATATATGATGGTTAGCTTTGTTTTTACCTTGATTAATTGTGCAAATATAGCGATTTTATTTCTTATTGTTTACAGATTAGAATAAAAATAATTATCTTTGCATAAGATAAGCTGCATAATGAAGAACATTCTGGCGAGCTTGATAAATCTGCACTCATCTGCATTATTTTAAATGTATAAACAACGTAACAGACTGGTAATGCTTGAAATAAAAAATGGAATATTAAGTGGCGTTGAATACCCTGCTACATCGGCTGACATCAATTTTTCTGTTAATGCGGGTGAGATGTTGTGCATTTATCGCACGCAAGATGATTATGTCACTGCTATCATCCGCTCTATGCTGGGATTGCAGCCTTTGAAATCAGGCTTCATCACTGTTGATGGTGACGTTGTTGACGCATCTTCTGCAGCCTACTTCCGCAATATGTTCTCTTATGTTCCTCATGATTTGGACATGCCTTTGGATAAAATCACCGATGTGCTGTCATCTCCATTTGAAACCGATAAGCGCATCACGAAGAAGATACTCAAAGGAGAACTTGATAGATTTGGAATTGATGCTGCCGTGCTTGATTCTGATTATAATAAACTTCCGAAGTATGTAACCCAGCTCATTCTTATCATTGTGGCTGTATTGAGTGACCGCCCTTATCTTATCATAGACAAACTATACAGCGAAATAACTGCAAATATCTTGATGCCGTATTTAAATGACTATGCCACAGAAGGACATTCTGTGATTATAGTCAGTGACGATGAAGACATAAGAAGAATATGTAATAAATCGCTGATATTAGATTTTAACGTATAAATAAATAAAAGTTATGAACGTATCTTTCCTTGGAATATGTATAGTGATATTATTGCTCTGCATTCCGGCTTACATTATATTCACATATAAGTTAAACCTGCTCAACAAATTTGCTATGTCTGTAGTGAAGATGTTGTCATATATGGTATTAACGGGTGTATTTCTCTACTACATATCCTTGTGGAATAGTGTATTTGTCAATATACTCTGGATGATACTTATGGCTGCTATAGCATCCGTTGTAACGGTGAGCAAGGCAAGACTAAGGATAAGCAAAATGTTTGTCCCCACGTTTGTCGGAGCATTGTCCGTTGTTGTTGTCATGGGACTAGCCATATTGTTTGCCGTTTTCTCGTTTAAGAATATGTTCGATGCCCGATATATGATTCCTGTCACTGGCTTTCTTGTAGGTTCAATGATTGAGTGCAATGCCAAGTCATTGGAAACTTACTATTCAGGATTGAAAAATCATAATGCACTATATTATTATCTTTTGGGCAACGGAGCTACGCACAGTCAGGCTGTAAGTTATTTCGTGAAGCGCGCATTAGAAAAGAATATGATACCAATGTTGGGTAAGATGGCTTATATCCTCTTAGGCGTTACTCCAATGGTATTATGGAGTATGATATTGGCAGGAACAGATATTGCTGATGCTATATTCATGCAGATACTTATGTTGTCGGCAATGCTTGCTGCAGCCCCTGTTTCTTTGTTGATAACATTGGCTTTAGCTCGTAGTTATTTCTTTGATGCTTATGGTCAACTGAAGAATATGGATAATAATGCTTGATGTATGTCAAAGCACTGTATTGATATGTGTCAAGTTGGTTGATTCAGGTCAATAATATTACTTTTTTAAACGAATTTGCGCCCTTATCATTGCATTCTAATGATAAGGGCGTTAACTTTGCATGTGTAAAAAGGATATACGAAAATTAGAGAGTTATAAAATTATTAGTTTCTTTTAAGGTAAAAAGATTTATAAAGGATAACGATTATGAAGAAAATAACAAATGTTGTGGTATTGATAAAGAATACCGTTAATAAGGAAAAGGTTGTTCACTATATGGTTAATGTGCTCAACTCATACAATTACGGAAGAGTTAACTTAGCTTAGGTAATATTTAGGTTTCATAGAAAACGGGACACAGTTCTTGATGAACTGTGTCCCGTTTTGTTGCTAAACAATCAAAGAATAATAACGCGTTTAATGTAAAATATGTTAAACAAACAATACCCACACTACTATAATGTAGAAATTTAACTACCTTTGCAATCTAATTTTATGCATAGCATGAAAATAAAGGAAGTAATTGGTGCCCTTGAACAGTTCGCGCCTCTGCCTCTGCAAGCTGACTTTGATAATGCAGGCTTGCAGGTTGGATTAACAGAAGTGGAAGTCTCAGGGGCTTTATTGTGTCTTGACGTGACCCCTAAAATCGTCGATGAAGCTGTTGCTTGTGGCTGCAATCTGATCGTTTCACATCATCCGCTGATATTCCACAAGTTGGCTCATATCACTGATGAGGATGAAGTTCAGATAACCATACGCAAGGCTATCGAAAATCATGTCACTGTGGTGTCTATGCATACTAACATGGACAGTGCACAGGGAGGTGTGAATCATAAGATTGCAGAGAAACTGGGATTGCATGATTTGCGTTTCTTCGGTAAGCAGAATACTGTTGACGGTGTACAAGGTGGTGATGGCGTTATCGGTGAACTTAATGAACCAATAGCAGCAGATGACCTGATAATAATGTTGAAACGAAACTTTGATGTTGAGTGTGTCATGGCAAATGAATTGCTTCGACGTCCTATCTCAAAGATTGCGATATGTGGAGGTGCAGGCTCTTTTATGCTTGATGATGCTATAACTGCTGGTGCAGATGCATTTATCACCGGAGAAATGCACTATCATGAGTATTTCGGCAGAAATCAGCAAATACAGATTGCAGTGATTGGACATTATCAGAGTGAACAGTATACAAATGAAATTTTCAAATCAATAATAGAGGATAAGTGTCCTGGCGTAGAGTGCAAACTCACAAAGATAAACACTAATCCGATAATTTATCTATAACAATTATGGCAAAGAAAGATCCTACAGACTTGTCTGTTGAAGAGAAGTTGAAAACTCTTTATCAACTACAAGCTACATTGAGTAGTATTGACGAAAAAAAGGCTCTTCGCGGCGAACTTCCTCTTGAGGTTCAAGACTTGGAGGATGAAATCGAAGGTCTGAATATCCGTATCGAGAAAATTCAGCACGAGATTGCTGATTTCAACAATGCGGTAGCTCAGAAACAGCACGATATTATTGATGCTCAGGCTAGCGTTGATCGTTACAAGACCCAGTTAGAGGATGTCAAGAACAATCGTGAATATGATACCCTTACAAAGGAGATAGAGTTCCAAACTTTGGAAATCGAACTTTGTGGTAAGAAAATCAAGGAAGCTGCGATTAAGATTGAAGAATGCAACCGTGACTTGGAAAAGGCGCAAGTAACTATCACAGACCGTCAGGGTGATCTTGATGAAAAGAGAAACGAACTTGACGAGATCATGCAGGAGACTCGTGAGGAAGAGGACAAGTATAAGGATAAGGCTAAGGAACTAGAAACAAAGATTGAGCCTCGTTTGCTTACCAGCTTCAAGCGTATTCGCAAGAATGCTCGTAACGGTTTGGGTATCGTTTACGTTCAGCGTGATGCTTGTGGTGGTTGTTTCAACAAGATTCCACCTCAGCGTCAACTAGACATCAAGATTCACAAGAAGATTATCGTTTGTGAGTATTGCGGTAGAATCATGATTGATCCTGAACTTGCTGGTATTAAAGCTGAAAAGCCTGCTTCAGAGGAGAAGCCAAAGCGCGCTAAACGCACTGTACGCAAGGCAAAGAAGGTTGAAGAAGAAACAACACCAGAAGAAGCATAAATTGCTTATTTCTATAATGAATATAAGTAGGGCTGTACATGTAAGTCGTGGACAGCCCTATCTCGTTTTCTATAACGACCTTTTATTTTAGTATCATAGACAATAGTCCGTTAAATAATTAGTTAACTATCTCAGTATCAATGGAATATAT
>OCVT010000036.1_pt1 | contig 36756 bp, 30 predicted proteins | sample 1539111 | NCBI WGS metagenome assembly OCVT01 (sample SAMEA3991482, study PRJEB22521) | metagenome | biome: anthropogenic terrestrial biome; feature: sewage plant; material: raw primary sludge | place: Sweden | collected 2012-09-26 | reverse complement strand
TCCGATCTTAAAAACGGATATGTAAGAGAGTTTACTTCTACTGGTACAAAAGTAAAAGATTATGTTTGTGGTGCAGCACCAACATCGATCTTCTTCAACTATGGTTATGAAAAGGTAAATTAATGAAGAAATATTTATTATTATTTATTTCATTTCTAGTATGTATCTTCTCCTCGTGTAGTAACGGTAAAACTGACCGTTATGCAATGGGAGGAGACACATTGCATTTTAAGTATGCTAGGAATATTGAGGCGGTGAAATATGATGGATATAGTGTTGTAAAACTTAAAGATCCATGGAAGCCTTCTCGTATACTGCATACTTATGTACTTGCTGAAAATAAAGCTTTGGTTTCCAATGCTGTTAAATCCTTGAAGGCTGACGGAGCTTCTGTCATTAATGTTCCTGTTAAGCGTAGTGTTGTGTTTTCAACAGTGCACTGTGCTCTGCTATATGACTTGAAATGTGAGAAGTCGATAACCGGTGTCTGTGACCTTAAATATATTAATATTCCAGATGTTCACAAGCGAATAGGTAAAGATATTGCCGATTGTGGAAATGGAATGAGCGCTGATGTTGAAAAGGTTATAGATAGCAAACCGCAGGCTCTTATCATATCGCCGTTTGAAAATAGTGGCGGTTACGGTAAACTAGAGGATATAAATATTCCTATTGTTGAGGCTGCTGACTATATGGAATCAACTGCATTGGGTAGGGCAGAGTGGATGATATTCTATGGCATGCTATACGGTAAGGAAAAAGAAGCAGAGAACTTATTTAAGTCGGTTGACGATAACTACAAGGCGTTGAAGGCTGAGGCAATAAAATCAAAAGTAAGACGTTCTGTTATTACCGAACTTAAAACAGGGAGCGTATGGTATGTTCCTGGAGGGAAGAGCACGATAGCACAGATGATTAGCGATGCTAATGGTAAGTATATTTATGCTGCTGACAAGAGTGCTGGCTCTCTGAGCTTACCTTTTGAAAGAGTACTTGATGAAGCTGGTAATGCCGATGTATGGATGTATAAGTATGATGTTCATCCTTCTACTCTTAGAGGACTGAACGCTGATTATAGCGGATACGGAGAGATGAAGGCTTTTAAGAGTCATGAGGTTTATGGTGCAGACTGCACTTTAACTAGATATTATGAGGAAGCTAGTTTTCATCCAGACAGATTGCTTAAGGATATTATTATCATTCTTCATCCTGATTTAAGACTTGGTAAGTTGAGATATTATCATAAGTTAGAGTATTAAAATGACAAAAGGCGCAATATACCTTATATGGTTATCTTTAGGCATCGTATTGATGTTTATTGCTAACATCGTAATAGGATCTGTTAAGATTCCCATGGGGGCTATTGTTCATATATTGTCAGGTGGCGAATGCTTAAGGGAGTCTTGGAAATTTATTGTTTTGCAGTCAAGACTTCCGCAAGCTATTACTGCTCTTCTTTCAGGTGCTTCTTTAGCAACATGCGGCCTGATGTTGCAGACCACATTCCGTAATCCATTAGCTGGACCGGATGTATTTGGTATCAATAGTGGTGCTGGTTTGGGAGTTGCTTTTGTAATGTTAGCTTTTGGTGGAAACATGTCTGTGGGTATGTTCTCGGTTTCTGGATTTATAGCTATATTGTTGGCTGCTTTCGTCGGAGCAATCGTCGTTACGGTTATTATCTTTGGCTTTTCATCAATGGTTCGCAACAACGTGATGTTGCTTATCATCGGACTCATGATTGGCTATTTGGCTAATTCGGCAATATCACTTCTTAACTTCTTTGCTACAGAAGAGGGAGTGAAGAGTTACATGGTATGGGGTATGGGAAACTTTGGTGGAGTAACACTTGATAACATTCCGTTATTTTCATTTATAACGTTAGTGGGACTTGTTGCCTCACTGATGATGATAAAACCGCTTAATGCTATGCTGCTTGGGGAACAATATGCTGAAAATCTTGGTATCAATGTCAGGCAGACGCGAAATATATTGTTGGTAATCACCGGTTTGCTTACAGCAATAGTCACCGCCTTTTGTGGACCTATTGCCTTTATTGGTTTGGCTGTTCCTCATATAGCAAGACTTCTGTTAAAGACAGATAATCATCGCATGCTTCTCCCGGCAACGATGTTGTGTGGAGCTTTTATAGCTCTTGTATGCAATGTGTTGTGCTATTTACCTTATAATGGCGGAATGATACCGCTTAATGCAGTAACACCAATAATGGGAGCTCCTGTGATAATATATGTTATATTAAAGAAAAGATAAAATATATTGCTATGAAAATATATACAAAGACTGGTGATAAAGGATTTACATCATTGAAGAATGAGGCTCATGTTGAGAAGGATGATGTAAGAATTGAGGCTAACGGAGCACTTGACGAGTTGAATGCGTCGTTTGGGGTTGTAAAGGCTTATATTGATGATAGTGATGCGAAGCAGAAGATAGAGTTGTTTCAGAATATTATTATGAGAATAATGGGTGTTGTCGCAGGTGCTGAAATGGATTCTAAATTTGATTTGGAAAGTATTACCGTGCAGATAGAGCATGATATAGATGAAAACAAGAATGAAGGTAAATTCTGTTTTGTCATGCCTGGTGAAAGCATCCTTAATGCTTACTTGCATGTGGCTAGGACTAAATGCCGTACTGCAGAGCGTAGATTGATCACTATGCGTCACCATTATGCAATAGCCGATAATATTATGGCTTTCATTAATCGTCTAAGTGATTGGTTGTTTGTTGAGGCTACAAAAAAATAAAGTAGAAGCCCCATCCTTAGATCTTTAAATACAGATGGGGCCACTAGTTTTATTTTTAAGATAGCACGCAGCTAGCTATTGCTTTATATCATTAACTTTCAATGTTTAAGACGATAAAATAAAAATTTTAGCTACGTAATTTTTGCGTTTTATGAAGTAATGCAGTGTAATATGATAAGAAACGCAATGCAAAACATTGTAAAACGCATCCTAAGACATCGTATGTTGCAATGCATTGCTTCGTAAAATGCAAAAAATAAATTGAGAATTGTTTTTTTCCTGCTATTATTAAATCTGTATGCTTGTAAATTTACAATTCTCTACATAGGTTTTTCAAAAAAGCAAGCGTCTAAGTGACAATTGATTGGTTATCAATAAGTTAACTTTATTTTTTGATTTCTCTTAGTGTCGAAGAAACGTCGTATTTAATCAAATCAGTTATAGTGCAGACTAGTTTTTGCATTTTATCGTAGAAACGCTAGTTTTCAGGACTCTTTAACGTCACTATAGAATACTAAAAATGGTGTCTATTTGTCTGGTTATCAGCGAGTCGACACTTAGACGCTAGAAAGAGCGACAAAGTGTATGCGTGCGCGTGCGCGTACATTACTTATTTAGATATATTTTTAAGCAGGAGCATGCTTGAAAAGTATAAAATCAGCTATTTTTGCATTTTATCAATTCCTCACTTGTTTTTCAAAGAACTTACATATCAAAATATTATCAATGTATGATTCCATCAACAGATTTGTCGGATGAACCATAAAAAAAGGTTGAAAGAAAAACTTTCAACCTTTATTTATATCTTATTAGTTTGCAGACTCAAATTCTTTAAGGAAACGAGTATCGTTCTCTGAGAACATACGTAAGTCGCTAACTCTGTATTTCAAATTGGTTATTCGCTCAACACCCATTCCGAATGCATAACCTGAATAAACCTTACTGTCTATGCCACATGCTTCAAGAACGTTTGGATCTACCATTCCGCAACCTAGGATCTCAACCCAACCAGTATGCTTGCAGAAACCGCAACCTTTACCACCACAGATGTGACAAGAAATATCCATTTCTGCACTAGGCTCTGTAAATGGGAAGTAACTTGGGCGAAGACGAATCTTTGTCTCAGGACCAAACATCTCACGAGCGAAAGTCAGTAATACCTGCTTTAAATCGGTGAAGTTCACATTCTTGTCAACATAAAGACCCTCAACCTGATGGAAGAAACAATGTGCTCTTGCACTTATTGCCTCATTACGGTATACACGTCCAGGACATAGAATGCGGAAAGGAGGCTGATGTTTCTCCATAAAGTGACTCTGGTCACCAGATGTGTGTGAACGTAAAAGAATATTCTTCGTTACATCATTAGGATTGCTTTGCTCGATGAAGAAAGTGTCCTGCATATCTCTAGCTGGATGATCGGCAGCGAAATTAAGCATGGTGAAAACATGCTTATCATCGTCAATCTCAGGACCATCAGCAAGAACAAATCCCATACGTTGGAAAATATCTATTATCTCATTTTTTACGATAGACAACGGATGACGTGTTCCTAATTTAATTGGATAGGCTGTGCGTGTCAAATCAATATCGTCGTTGCTGCTTTCAGCTTCAGTAAGCTGTTCACGTAGGCTGTTGATTTTTTCTGTTGCAGTCTGCTTGAGTTCGTTAATCTTGACACCAATACTTTTCTTTTGGTCAGCGGCGATGTCGCGGAAATCAGCCATAAGTGCGTTGATTTCTCCTTTTTTACTTAAATATTTAAGACGAAGCTGTTCAACTTCATCCGCATTCTTTGCAGAAAGGCTACTGACTTCATTAAGAAGTGATTCGATTTTCTCTAATAGCATATTTAAAAACGTTTTTATTCTTTTGAATGCTTAATCAAATATGCCATAACAATAATTTGGCATAGCATACTTGTTAACTAGTTTGCAAAGTTACGTAATTTAATTGGAAATAGAAAATAGAGAAATAATAAATTTATGGTGCATCTATATTTTTCTCTCACTTTATTGCGTCAATCGAAATAAAGTTGTATTTTTGCATGAAAATTTGAGAGTATTTAGTTAGGCAAAAAGGAAATAATGATGAGAAAATTAACATTATCTTTTATTATAGTAATGATAATTGGAGTTGCTGTCTTTTCTACGACAGGTTGCACCGATAAAAAGTCTACATCCGCTGACAGTGCGGCTGTAAACACAAAGGCTGCGGACAGTACGTCTGCCGACACTTTGAATAATATCATTTCTGATACCCCTATGCCAAAGGCTGCAGATGAACTTTTTGATGACTTCTTCTTTAATTTTGCTGCCAACCGTAAGTTGCAACGTAAGCGTATTCACTATCCGCTCCCTGTGTATAGAGACGGCAAAGTGAAAAAATACATACAGAAAGGACAATGGAAGATAGATAACTTCTTTATGCGTCAGGATTTTTATACATTAATCTTTGATAACATAAAGCAGATGCAGGTTGTGAAAGATACTTCTATAGACCATGTTATCGTAGAGAAGGTGTATTTTAAGAAAGAGATTGTTAAGCAGTATTTGTTTAATAGAATTAACGGTCAATGGATGATGACATCTATAAACTACAAGCCGTTGTATCAGAATATGAATGCATCTTTCTTGAAGTTCTATCAGAAGTTTGTCGCAGATTCAGCCTATCAGGTGCATAGTGTTAATGACCCTCTTATGTTTACAGGACCAGACCCGGATGATGATTTCGGTACAATGACTGGTACTTTAGCACCTGAACAGTGGCCATCTTTTGCTCCACAGTTGCCGAGAGGACTTATCTATAATATAATCTACGGACAGAAATATACAGAAAGCAATCAGAAAATTTTTGTTGTAAGAGGAATAGCAAACGGTCTTGAGACGGAATTAACATTCAAGAAACGTGGCGAAAAGTGGAAACTTACAAAACTTTCTATGTAAAAAGATGATGAAAGATTATAAAGACTACAGTTTGCTGAATCACAATACGTTTGGTATTGATGCCAAATGCAATAGATTTCTAGAATATTCTTCTGTTGATGAAGCCCAAAAAGTATCTGAAGTTATATCAAATGATAATTTCCCTTTCCTTATAATTGGGTGTGGAAGCAATCTTTTGCTAAAATCTAACTATAAAGGAAACGTTGTTCACTCTGATATTCGTGGCATTGTGGCTAGTAGCGTAAATGGTGAAAATCTTTTGCGTTGCGGTTCAGGGGAGGTCTTTGATGATGTTGTGGCTTATTGTGTTGAGCATGGATACTACGGAACTGAGAATTTGTCGCTTATACCGGGTGAGGTAGGAGCCAGTGCAATTCAGAATATCGGCGCCTATGGTGCTGAGGCTAAGGATATCATTGCTAAAGTAGAGGCTGTTGAAATATCTACCGGCAATATTGTTGAATTTGACAATGCTGATTGTGAATATAAATACAGACAGAGTAAATTCAAGAATGAGTGGAAGGATAAGTATCTTATCACTTATGTCACTTATAAATTAGATAATACATTTAAGCCGAAACTTGATTACGGTAATATAAGAGCCAAACTGGCAGAAAAAAATATATCAGAACCTACAGCTAAAGAGCTAAGAGATATTATTATTGAAATTCGTAATGCAAAGTTGCCTGATCCAAAGGTTACTGGGAATGCTGGAAGTTTCTTCATGAATCCTATTGTTGGATTTGATAAGTTTAAAGAACTTCATGAAAAATATCCTAACATGCCCTATTATGAAGTTTCAAAGACTTCGTATAAGATTCCAGCTGGTTGGATGATTGAGCAGTGTGGATGGAAAGGTAAGCGACTTGGCAATGCTGGAGTACATGAAAAACAAGCTCTGGTACTTATAAATTGCGGTGGAGCTACAGGACAGGATATTATAAAACTTTGCGAGACTATCAGGCATGATGTGCTTGACAAGTTTGGCATAGAAATTAATCCGGAGGTTAATATAAGATGAAAGTAACGTTACTTGGTACTGGAACATCACAAGGTGTACCTGTGCTCGGATGTACTTGCGAAGTATGCAAAAGTACTGATAGTCATGACAAGCGTTTGCGAACATCAGCATTGGTTGAAACAGAATCTACAAGAATATTGATAGACTGTGGTCCTGATTTTCGTGAACAGATGCTCAAACAACCTTTTCGTAAGATAGATGGAGTTTTGATTACTCATATTCACTACGATCACGTGGCTGGGCTTGACGATTTGCGTCCTTATTGCCGATTTGGTGATATTGTGATATATAGCGAGGAAAACGTTGCTAAAGGATTGCACCATAATATGCCGTATTGTTTTCCAGATGATAACCAGAAAGGACTTTACCCAGGTGTTCCAAAGTTGAATCTTAATAGCATTCGTGTGCATGAAACATTTAGAATAGGCGATTTAGATATAATGCCAATACGGATAATGCATGACACAATGCCTATTTTGGGATTTAGAATAGGAAAATTTGCTTATATCACAGATATGAAAAGCATTGATGATGATGAATTGGAATATTTGAAAGGGGTAGATTTGTTAGTCGTTAACGCATTGAGATGGGAAAAACCGCATCATAGTCACCAATTGGTAGCTGACGCTGTTGCCTTTTCAGAAAAGATAGGTGCAAAAAGGACTTATCTTACACATCTTACTCATTTAATAGGACTTGACAAAGTTGCAAATAACCGCTTGCCCGAAGGTGTAAGTTTAGGGTTTGACGGAGAGATACTGACAATCTAGAATTCTATCGTCAAACCTGTTGTTATTTTCTGAATTTGCGGTATAATTTCCAACCGAGTATTGCTCCGTCGAAAAGTGCAGCACCAGTATTCATCAATCCGACAATACGTTTTGAAGGAGATGAACTTTTGCTAAACAAATCAGATGGGCGTGACATTTCTTCCCATAGATTTTTAATCTTCTTGTCGTCTTCCAGAATTTCATTGCGCAATGTTTCTTTACGCCTTCTGATATCATCAAGTGATTTATATTCAAAAAAATTCTCCATTATTTACTTAGAAATAAGTTTGCCAAAAATTTAACAAGCGGTTTCTCAATCCATTTGTGACGGAAACTAACACATAAAATAACTGCTAGAACATATCCACCACCGATAATAGTGAAAGCCATTACATTTCCGACTATTGCAGCTAGTGCATAAGCACACGCAAAACTAAGGTAAATTAAGGCTAGCATCAACAATACCACAATTATTGCTGATATCGTCAAGGCTGTTAATAACCGGACAATTTTATCAACTACATCGAGTTTCATGTGTTCTTTTTGAAGCCCGATGTAGTGTTTGATAATTCCTACTAGTTGTCCAATAGTTTCTATATTTCTGTCGTTTGAAAACATAAATATTTATTCTGCTTCGCTTTCTGGAGTAGCATCCTTGATGTCATCAACAAGGTCGTCAACTTCTTTGCGGGTAAGTTTAATGTTATGTTTTTTACAAAAATCATCAACTGCGTCAGTGATTTTACAACGAGTTTCTGTTCCTTTTTCAGGAGCAACCAAAAGACCGAGAGCAGCACCGGCGATAGCACCACCTAAGAATGCTCCGATATAACCTAATGTTTTCATAATCTTGTAATTTTTATTGTTAAACAATGAATGTGATAAATGTCTTTTTATTATGTTTATCTCTTTGGCAAATATAGTAAATCTTTTGTTTATAACCTATTAATTTTACATCATTTTTTGTTAAAACATGCGTATTTATCTGATTTAACAAACTTTATGCGGCTTGTTGAAGCGTTTTTGTGATATATTTTGTAATTTCGCACGATATATAAATGTATACTAAGGTCTAATTTCAATAAATAAAAAGATTATGAAAAAAAGTTTGATTTTATGCGCAGGATTGTGTATCGCATTTGCGTTTACAAGTTGTAAATCAAGTGAAAGCGCTTATAAAAAAGCTTATGAAAAAGCAAAGGCTCAGGAACAGGCTCAGGAGCAGCCACAGACAACTGCGCCAGTCGTTACTCCATTGGAGCAGAAGCCAGCTACTCAGACAACTGTTGTTGATAATGCCGATAATGCAGTTGTTCGCCAAGAGAGTGTTACTGTTGTAAGTGGTCCTGCATTGAAGAATTTTGGTGTTGTTGTTGGTTCTTTCTCTTTGAAAGCAAATGCAGAAGGTTTACAGGGTACCCTAAAGGGTGCTGGTTATGATCCTTCTATCGTTTATAATAGCGAAAGAAATATGTATCGCGTAGTTGCAGCTTCTTTTGACGGAAAGGTTGATGCTGTGAAGGGCCGTAATACTCTTCGTGCAATGTATGCCGATGCTTGGTTGCTTTTTAACAAATAATTGCTAGCTCTTTATTTGAGCTTGAATAAATATTTATGGCACGTATTCTTTCTATAGATTACGGTAAGAAGCGTACTGGACTGGCAGTGACTGATCCATTGCAGATTATTGCTAATGGACTAGTCACTGTTTCGACTTCTCAACTGTTTGATTTTCTAAAAGACTATATTTCAAAGGAATCCGTTGAGTGTGTAGTAATTGGAAAACCAACACAACCAAGCGGGCAGCCTAGTGAGAATCTGGCTAGAGTTGAGCAGTTTGTGAATAGATGGCGTAGGGCTATGCCTGAAATTCCAATAGAGTATTATGATGAGCGCTTTACATCAGTCCTGGCACATAAAGTGATATTGGACTGCGGTGTGAAGAAAAAAGCTCGTAGAGAAAATAAAGGGCTGGTGGATGAAATATCCGCAACAATAATTTTGCAGGATTATATGCAATTTAGACGCTCTTCATTAAATGTATAACTTAAAATTTCGCTAAGCGAATGATTTTACCTATTTATATATATGGTCAACCTGTATTGAGAAAGGTTGCTCAGGATATTACACCGGATTACCCGGAATTGAAAGAACTTATAAGTAATATGTTTGAGTCGCTTACAGAGAGCGACGGTGTTGGATTGGCCGCACCACAAATAGGCAAGGACATCAGAGTCGTTGTCATTGATTTGAACGTGTTGAGTGATGACTTTCCTGAATACAAGGATTTCAGAAAAGCATATATTAATCCTCATATCTTGGAATATGATGAGAATTCTCCAAAGGAAACTATGGAGGAGGGATGCTTGTCTTTGCCAGGTATTCACGAGAATATAACTCGCCCTACTCGTATCCATGTAGTATATAAGGATGATGAGTTTAATGATCATGATGATTGGGTGGACGGATATCTAGCTCGAGTAATGCAGCATGAGTTTGATCACCTTGAAGGAAAAATGTTCATTGACAGAATGCCTCCTTTTCGCAAGCAATTGATATTTGGGAAGTTAAAATCTCTTCTTAAAGGAAAGGTTCGATGCAGTTATAGAACAAAAATAGCTCATAAATAGAAACATTATGTTTAAGAGGCTGCTTATATTCGTTGTTATATTTGTATTTGCTGGCATCACTTCTTTTGCTCAGTATAATACAGACAGGCTTCTCCAGTCTGGAGAGTTAGCTCTTGAGAACAACGATTATGTAGTGGCAATACAACATTGTAACAATGTTATTTCAAATAAGCCGTATCTCTATAAGCCTTGGTTTTATAGAGGTATAGCTAAGAAAAGCCTCGGAGATTATGTCGGCGCAGAGGATGATTTAGATGAAGCAGTAAGACTAAATCCATACGTGCATGAATTGTTTGCCCAACGAGCTGGCAATAGGTTGAATCTCAGACGATATTCTGGTGCCATTGATGATTATACAAAGGCACTAAGTTTGAGTCCAGATGAAAAAGAATATTGGTTTAACAGAGCTTGGGCTAGATTTCAGAGCAAAGATGTAAAGCAGACTCGAAATGATCTTGAATATATTATAAAGAGATGGCCTGACTTGTCAAACTCTTACGGTTTGATGACTGAGACTTATCTCAATGCTAATGATACGGCGTCAGCTTCAAGATGGCTTGAACGAACGTTGAGAGTCAATCCTTATGACGGTAATTCTTGGTCGATATTGGGTAGACTGAATCTTCAGCGAAAGAATTGGAGAATGGCTGAAGAAGCGTTCTCAAAGGCTATTCATTATTCACCAAAAGTGGTGAACAACTACACTTATAGGGCTATGTCTCGTGTAAACCTAAATAGACTTCGTAACGCAATGGAGGATTATGATAAGGCTATAGACATGGATCCAAATAATTTTATTTCTCATTATAACAGAGGTTTGTTAAGGCAGACTTTAGGAGATGACAATCGTGCTATAAATGATTTCAGCTTTGTGTTGAGATTGGAGCCTAATAATTTGCTGGCTTTGTATAATAGGGCTATATTGCTTGATAAAACTGGTAGTTACCGATCTGCAATTTCTGATTATACACGCGTGATAAATAAGTTTCCTAACTTCTGGGCGGGCTTGTTAAGTCGTGCCAAATGTTATCGCAGACTTGGTATGACAGCAAAGGCAGAACTGGATGAGTTCAGAGTGTTTAAGGCCCAGATGAATAAGCATATTGGATTACAGCAGAGATGGAGTAGAGGAAAGTTGCGTCAAGTAAGGAAACTCAGTGATATTGATGTTGAAAAATATGACCAATGGGTTGTACAGGATTCTGAAGTCTCGACTCCTGAATATAAAAATGAATATCGTGGTTATGTTCAAAACAGGGACGTGGCAACTAAATTTATGCCAATGTTTATCTTATCATATCAAAGGTATAGTAATGGAATAAACAATTTCGAGTTGATAGACAAGGATGTGGAAGCCTTTAATACAAAAGTCAATCCCGTTCACATGTTATATATTACTTGTCGTCCGGATGCCATTTCTGAAACAGATACGAAAGACTATTTTAACACAATTCAGAAGTTGACCGACAAGATAAAGATTACCAATGACGTGCAAGCTGCCTCGCAACTTTTGATACAAAGGGCTGTGGCGTATTCTACAATATATAATTACGACGAGGCGATAAACGACTTGAATGATTATTTAAGCATTGACAGTATATCGGAACTTGCTTATTGGCAGCGTGCCGTATGTTTGTCTATGGTGAGAAATTATGATTCTCAGAATAATTCTGGAGTTAATATTATGTTGGCAAAGTCTATCGACGACTTTAAAAAGGCCATTGGAATAGGCAAGGATAATGCATATTTGTATTATGATTTGGCAAATGTATATTCATCAATGAAGGATTATAAAAACGCAATAACTAATTACGATATGGCTATTGAACGCAATTCGAAATTGGCTGAAGCATATTATAATCGTGGCATTGCCAAAATATTCGTTGGTGACACGCATGGAGGATTGAAAGACTTTGGTAAAGCTGGTGAATTGGGTATTTATGATGCCTATGCCTTGATGAAAAAGTATTCTGTTGAGAAATAGCCAAATTTATGTAGGTTATTATTTTGTTATTTCATTGATTTAGATTACCTTTGCGTCAACTTTGATTTATAAAACTAATTTGTAATATGGTTAAAATCACTTTTCCAGACGGATCTGTTCGTGAGTATGAACAGGGCGTAACTGGCTTTCAAATCGCTGAGAGTATATCACCTGCTCTCGCTCGCAACGTTGTATCTTGCGGGGTTAACGGTGAAACAGTAGAATTGAATCGCCCTATTAATGAGGATTCTACAATTGCACTTTATAAGTTTGAAGATGAAGAAGGAAAGCATACATTTTGGCATACTTCTGCACATCTTCTTGCTGAAGCATTAAAAGAATTGTATCCTGGTATACAATTTGGTTTTGGTCCAGCTATTGAAAACGGATTCTTCTATGATGTAATGCCTGCCGAAGGACAAGTAATTTCTGAAAATGACTTTGCAAAGATTGAGGCAAAGATGCTGGAACTTGCTAAGAATGACGAGGCTGTAGTTCGCAAGGATGTTACTAAAACCGATGCTCTTAATGAATTCAAGGCTGACGGTCAGGAATACAAATGTGAGCATATTGAACAGGATCTTGAGGATGGAACAATATCTACATATACTCAGGGAAATTTCACGGACCTTTGTCGTGGTCCACATCTTGTTTCAACAGGATTAATAAAGGCTGTAAAGATTACAAGTGTTGCTGGTGCTTTCTGGCGCGGCGACGCTAAGCGCGAGCAGATGACTCGTATATATGGTGTCTCTTTCCCTAAGAAAAAATTGCTTGATGAGTATCTTGTAATGCTTGAAGAAGCTAAGAAACGCGATCATCGTAAGATTGGCAAGGAGATGGAACTCTTTATGTTTTCAGAACGTGTTGGTAAAGGCTTGCCAATATGGTTGCCGAAGGGAACTCAACTTCGTCTCCGTCTTCAGGAAATGCTTCGTGGGCTTCTTCGCCCATATAACTACCAAGAGGTTATCACTCCGGGTATCGGTGGTAAAAGCTTATATGTGACATCTGGTCACTATGCTCATTATGGTAAGGATGCTTTTCAACCTATCCACACTCCTGAAGAGGATGAGGAATATATGTTGAAACCGATGAACTGTCCTCACCATTGTGAGGTGTATGCACGCAAACCTCGTTCATATAAAGATCTACCTCTTCGTATCGCTGAATTCGGTACAGTTTTCCGTTATGAGAAGAGTGGTGAATTACATGGACTGACTCGTGTACGTACATTTACACAGGATGATGCTCATATATTTGTTCGCCCAGAACAAGTTAAGTCTGAATTTGAGAATGTTATTGATATTATTCTTAAAGTATTCAAGATATTCCATTTTGATAATTATGAGGCACAGATTTCACTTCGTGACCCTAATGACAAGGAAAAGTATATCGGTTCTGATGAAATTTGGGAGGAAAGTGAGAATGCAATCAAGGAAGCTTGTAAAGAAAAGGGACTTAATGCTCATTGCGAGTTAGGTGAAGCTGCTTTCTATGGTCCTAAACTTGACTTCTTGGTAAAGGATGCTATTGGACGTAAATGGCAGTTGGGTACTATCCAAGTAGATTATAATCTTCCAGAACGTTTCAAGTTGGAATATACATCAGAGGATAATACAAAGGAAACTCCTGTGATGATTCACCGTGCTCCATTTGGTAGTCTTGAGCGTTTCACTGCTGTTCTTATTGAACATACAGCAGGACATTTCCCATTGTGGCTTACACCTGATCAAGTTGCTATTTTGCCTATTTCAGAAAAGTATAACGACTATGCAAAGATGGTTGGCCAGTACTTTGATTCTGTAGGTGTTAGAGCAACTATTGATGACCGTAACGAAAAGATTGGACGTAAAATTCGTGATAACGAGTTAAAACGAGTACCTTATATGGTTATTGTAGGTGAGAACGAAAGCGCAGAAGGTCTTGTCAGTATGCGTAAGCAAGGTGGTGGCGAACAGGCAACCATGAAAATGGAAGAGTTCGCACAGCGTATCAATGCAGAAGTAAAGGAAATGCTTTCTGCCGTTAATGCGTAATTATATATAATATATTTAAGAATAAAAATATAAAAAGTCGGGATTTATTTTGGTATTTCCCGACTTTTTCGTAATTTTGCATGCGTTTAGTGTATAAATGAACATAAAATAGTTTAATGAAGAATGACAAATTGAAAAATCAGTACCGTGCGAATGAACAGATACGTGTACGTGAAGTCCGAATTGTAGGAGAGGACGGGTCAGAAGTGGTTCCTACACGAAAAGCTTTAGATATGGCACGCCAGCAGGGAGTAGATCTTGTTGAGATATCTCCTAATGCGCAGCCTCCTGTTTGTCGTCTCATAGACTATTCAAAATTCCTCTACCAGCAGAAGAAAAATCAGCGAGAGATGAAACAGAAGCAGATAAAGGTGGAGGTAAAGGAAATTCGTTTCGGCCCTCAGACTGATGAACATGACTACCAGTTTAAGCTAAAGCATGCAAAGGAATTCCTAAATGAAGGAAACAAGGTTCGTGCTTATGTGTTCTTCCGTGGTCGTTCTATCCTTTTTAAGGAACAGGGTGAGGTTTTGTTGCTCCGCTTTGCTAATGATCTTGAAGGATTTGGTAAGGTCGAACAGATGCCTAAGCTTGAAGGAAAGAAAATGTTCCTTTATATGGCACCTAAGAAAGTTGCTGTAGTAAAGAAAAGCCAACAAAGATTGGATAGAGAAAAGTTAGAAAGTGCGTCTTTATCAACCGATAAAGTTGAAAAGAAGGCTGAAGAAAAAAATGACAATAATGTTTTGATCGTAAATGCGAAGAACAATACTGAGGTTCTTAGTAATCAGAAAGAAGACAAAACATCAGAAGATTAAGAAAAAAATAAGTGCGTAACGCCGGGTATATGCGTTGCCACTCATAGATAACAATTTAAAATTATAAAAAAAAATGCCAAAAGTTAAGACAAATTCCGGTGCAAAGAAAAGATTTACTTTCACCGGTACTGGTAAGATTAAAAGACATCATGCTTACCACAGTCACATTCTGACTAAGAAAACAAAGAAGCAGAAGAGAAATCTTGTTCACCAGACATTGGTTGACCAAACAAACATGAAGCAGGTTCGTGACTTGCTCTGCCTCCGTTAATTTAACTTAGTAGAACATTTAAAGAAAAAAGAAAACTATGCCAAGATCAGTAAATCACGTTGCTTCAAAAGCAAAGAGAAATAGAATTCTTAAGCTCACTAAAGGTTATTTTGGAGCTAGAAAGAATGTTTGGACGGTAGCTAAAAACACCTGGGAAAAGGGTCTTACATACGCTTACCGCGACCGTAGAAACAAGAAGCGTAACTTCCGCGCATTGTGGATTCAGCGTATCAACGCTGCCGCTCGTCTTGAGAACATGAGCTACTCTACACTTATGGGTGCTCTCCACAAGGCTGGTATTGAAATTAACCGTAAGGTCCTTGCTGACCTAGCCGTTAACAATCCAGAGGCTTTCAAGGCTATCGTAGATAAGGTTAAGTAAATTTATCTTATTAGATATTTAAAGTCGCATTAGTTTATTCTAATGCGACTTTTTTATTTATAGCTTCATGCTAAGACTTATTCTGTTTCTTTTTCTGTCAACATCGATAACTTTTACATTCACTTGTTGATGGAGTTTCACAATTTCATTTGGGTCCTGAATGTATCTATCAGCCATTTGTGAGATGTGAATAAGTCCATCTTGATGAACGCCTACATCAACGAATGCACCGAAATTTGTAATGTTGGTTACTATTCCTGGAAGTTCCATACCAATAATTAAATCTTCAACTGATTTTACGTCTTTAGCAAATTCGAAAGTCTCGATTTTATCTCTTGGATCCAGTCCAGGTTTATCCAATTCTTTCAGTATATCCTGTAATGTCGGTAATCCAATACTGTCAGTAATATAATTGGACAGCTTGATGCTTTTTAGCATCTCCTTATTATTTATTAGTTCTTTTACATTGCAGTTGTTGTCCTTTGCCATTTTTTCAACTACTTTGTAACTCTCTGGATGTACAGCGCTGTTATCTAATGGGTTCTTTGCATCTGGTATGCGAAGGAATCCTGCACATTGTTCAAAGGCATTGGTACCAAGTCTGGCAACTTTCTTTAGTTGAGTCCTACTTTCAAATGCTCCGTTTTCTTTTCTATAATCAACAATATTCTTTGCAATGGTAGGACCTAGTCCGCTCACGTATGTAAGTAGATGTTTGCTTGCAGTATTAAGATTTACGCCAACAGTGTTTACACAACTTTCGATAACAGTATCAAGAGTCTTTTTCAGTTTTGTTTGGTTTACATCGTGCTGATATTGTCCGACCCCAATACTCTTTGGATCTAATTTAACGAGTTCAGCCAATGGATCCATAAGTCTTCTTCCTATTGAAACAGCTCCACGTACCGTTAAGTCATATTCAGGAAACTCATCTCTAGCAATCTTTGATGCAGAATATATAGAAGCACCGTCTTCGCTTACTACATAAGTTGGTATGTTTTCAATCATTCTTAGCATGTCAGACGTTTCCCTGCTAGCTGTTCCGTTACCTACGGCAATAGCTTCTATGTTATAGTCTTTTGCAATCTTGTTGAATTTGCTTAAAGCATTACTACTAGCTTTGTCGCCAACAGCAAATACTACATCATGATAAATGAGTTCTCCTTGAGCGTCAAGACATACAACTTTGCATCCAGTTCTTATACCTGGATCAACTCCCATAACTCTTTTTTGACCTAATGGTGCAGCCAATAGTAATTGTCTCAGATTCTCTGCAAAAACTTTTATAGCCTCATCATCGGCTAATTCCTTACTATAGTTGGCAAATTCAGTTTCAATAGATGGTTTTATTAATCTTTTGAAAGAGTCGTCTATAGCTTCCTCAACAAGCTGCTGGCATTTACCATATCCATGTATGTAGAGTCTCTTGATATTATCAATGCACTCATCTTCATCTGTATTAATGCTGATGCGTAGGAAACCTTCGTTTTCACCTCTTCTCATTGCCAATAATCTGTGACTGCTGCAACGCTTTAATGGCTCTTGAAAATCGAAGTAGTCATAAAATTTCTGTGCTTGTTCATCCTCGCTCTTATTCTTTATTACTTTAGAGACTATCATGGCATCTCTTTTAAAGGACTTTCTTACAGATTGTCTTGATTGTTCATCCTCACTAATTGTTTCAGCGATAATGTCTTTTGCTCCGTCAAGTGCTTCTTCAATGTTATTGACATCATTGTGCACGAATCTTTCTGCAACCTTTTGTGGGTTTTGCTCACGTTGCATCATTATGATAACAGAAAGCGGTTTAAGTCCTTTTTCCCTTGCAATCTGTGCTCTAGTCCTTCTTTTAGGCTTGTATGGTAAGTATATGTCTTCCAGTTCGTTAGCATTCCAGCATTCATCTATTTTTTTAGATAACTCAGGTGTTAGTTTATCTTGTTCATCGATGGTCTTTACAACGGTCTCTTTTCTTTTTATAAGCTCTTTCAGTTTATCATACATCACACTGATATCTGTGATCTGTACTTCGTCTAAAGACCCTGTACGTTCTTTTCTGTATCTGGAAATGAAAGGAATGGTACATCCTTCATCAAGCAACAGTATTGTATTTGAAACTCCAGTAATGGAAATGCTCAAATTCTTTGATATGATATCATTTACGTTTGTCATATTTCTTTTTTAATTTATACTTGGTATGCAAAGATAATACTTTTATTAAATTTATCGAATTAATTTTGTAGTATTATCTATAATGCCTACCTTTGTAAACAATAATAAATTAGTTAAATAGAAATGATCTCAGTAGAAGGTTTAAAGGTTGAATTTGGCGTGAAACCATTGTTCACGAATGTTAGTTTTGTTGTGAATGATCGTGATCGCGTTGCGCTGGTAGGTAAAAATGGTGCAGGAAAGTCAACCATGCTCAAGATATTATGTGGTTTACAGAAACCTACAGCTGGTAATATCGCTGTACCTAGTGGTTCTACAATAGGATATCTCCCACAGGTAATGAAGCTTCAGGATGACACAACGGTAAAAGAGGAGACAAGAAAGGCTTTTGCAAATAATACAAAACTGGAACAGAGTCTTGAAAAGATGCAGCAGGAAATGGCTGATCGCACAGATTATGAGAGTGATTATTATTCGGAATTAGTTGAAAAGTTCAGTCAGGAGCACGAACGTTATATGATGCTTGGAGGCGAAAATTACGAAGCTGATATAGAGAAGACTCTTATCGGACTCGGTTTTTCACGCGAGGATTTTGATCGTCCAACGAAAGAATTTTCTGGTGGTTGGCGTATGCGTATAGAACTCGCTAAAATTTTGCTTCAGAAACCAGATGTACTTCTTTTGGATGAACCGACTAACCATTTGGATATTGAGAGTATTCAATGGCTGGAACAATTCCTTACGCAAAGTTCAAATGCTGTTCTCTTGGTAAGTCATGATAGAGCTTTTATAAACAACGTTACCAATCGTACATTGGAATTAACATGTAGACATGTAGAGGATTATAAAGTTAATTATAATCAATATCTGATTCTGCGTAAAGAACGTCGTGAACAACAGTTGCGTGCTTATGAAAATCAACAGAGAGAAATGGCTGACATCAAGGCTTTTGTTGACAGATTCAGATATCAGGCATCAAAGGCTGTACAGGTACAACAGAGAATAAGACAACTCGAAAAAATAGTACCGATCGAAGTTGATGATGTTGATAACAGTAAAATGCATCTAAAGTTTCCTCCTTGCCTCAGAAGTGGAGACTATCCTGTGATATGTGATGAGTTAAGAAAAGACTATGGTGACCATACTGTTTTCTCTAATGTAAATCTTACAATAAAGCGTGGTGAGAAGATTGCTTTCGTCGGAAAGAACGGTGAAGGAAAATCAACTCTTGTTAAGTGTATTATGAATCAAATTTCATATACAGGTAAACTGAAAGTTGGACATAATGTACAGATAGGATATTTTGCTCAGAATCAGGCACAGTTACTTGATGAGACTCTCAGCATTTATGACACGATTGATGAAGTCGCAACAGGTGATATGCGCCTTAGAATAAATGATTTGTTAGGTGCATTCATGTTTGGTGGTGAGATTTCGGATAAAAAGGTAAAGGTCTTAAGTGGTGGAGAGCGTAGTCGCTTGGCTATGATAAAGCTATTATTGGAACCTGTAAATCTTCTTATCCTTGATGAACCTACAAACCATTTGGACTTGCCATCAAAAGATGTCTTGAAAGAAGCTATTAAAGCTTTTGACGGAACAGCTATTATCGTGAGCCATGACCGTGAATTCCTTGACGGACTTGTTGATAAAGTTTATGAGTTTGGTGGTGGTAAAGTCATCGAACATCTTGGAGGTATATACGATTATCTTCATTCTCATAATGCTGAAACAATACATGAGGCAATAAGTAATGCTTCTGCTCAGTCTTTTCTTTCTACAAAAACCGATGATGCTCCTCTTAGCAAAGAATCTTATGCTGAACATAAGGAACAGCAGAAAAAGTATAAGAAGGCAGAAAAGAAAGTAAAAGACTGCGAAGGTAGAATCGCTTCAATGGAGAAAAAAATAAAAGAACTTGATGCTTTATTGATTAATCCTAAAAATGTTTCAAATATGAAACTTGTAACAGAATATAAGTCTATAAAGGATTCTTTAGATAAAGAAAATGAAGAATGGTTCGTTTTATCAGATGCTTTAACCGAATTACAGAAATAGTAATATTATAAACATAAACAATTTATAAGATGAAAATGAAAAATTTATTTCCGATTATGATGTTTGCTGCAGCACCTATGGTTGGCGTGGCACAGAATAATTCGGGACTTGTAGAAAAAAACTTCGACAAGTCTGTTCGTCCTCAGGACAATTTCTACCAGTTTGCTACTGGTGGTTGGCAGAAAAACAATCCACTGCCAGCTGCATATAGCCGTTTTGGTAGTTTTGATCAGTTGCAGGAAGACAACAACAAGCGTATTAACAGCATCCTTGGTGACCTTCAAAAAAAGAAGTTTAAGAAGGGCTCAATTGAGCAGAAACTTTCTGATTTCTACAAGCAGTCTCTTAATGTAGATGCACGTAACAAAGTTGGAATCGCTCCTGTAAAAGCAATGCTCGATGAGATTGAAGCTGCTAAGACTGTTAATGACTTGCGCGCTATGCAAATCAAATATGCTGATCAGGGCTATGGTCTTCAGTTTGGTTCATATTTCGGTGCTGATGAGAAAGATGCAAAAAACAATATATTGTCTATTTCTCAGGGTGGTCTTACTTTAGGACAGAAAGATTATTATGTAAATAATGATTCTGCTACTGTTGCTATTCGCGAGGCTTATAAGAAGCATATTTCACGTCTCTTTAAGCTTTATGGCTTTGACGAGGCTGCTGCTCAGGCAAAGAGTGCTGATATCTTCCGTCAGGAGACATTGGTTGCTCTTATTTCAAAGAGCATGACAGAACTTCGTGATCCTCAGGCTAATTACAACAAGATGACTCTTGCTGAATTTAAGTCTGATTATCCAAATATTCCTTTAGAGCAGCTTTCTAATTCTGAGGGTGTAAAGAGTGAATACATTCAGACAATGGTTGTTGGTCAGCCTGCATTTATGACTGGTCTTGACAAGTTGATGTCATTGCAAACAGCCGAAGAGATAAAGGCTCTTATGGAATGGGATGTTATCCAGAACAGTGCTAGCTACCTTTCTGATGAAATCCGTGAAGCAAACTTCGATTTCTTTGGTAAGACGATGAGTGGTCGTAAGGAGGATTATCCTCTTTGGAAGCGTGCAACAAATCAGGTAGAAACTCAGATGGGCGAAGCTCTTGGCCGCATGTATTCAAAGCGTTTCTTCCCAGAGTCTTCTAAGAAGATTATGACAGAACTCGTAAAGAATCTTCAGATTAGCCTTGGACAGCGTATTGATGCTCAGACTTGGATGAGTGATACAACAAAAGCAAATGCACATAATAAGTTGGATAAATTCTATGTTAAGATAGGTTATCCTAACAAGTGGACTGATTATAGCAAACTTACTATAGATCCATCTAAGAGTTATTACGAGAATGTAATGGCATGTCGTAAATTTGCTCATGATAAGCGCATTGCCGACAAAGCTGGTAAGCCAGTTGATAAGGATGAGTGGTTTATGACACCTCAGACTGTTAATGCTTATTACAACCCTACAACCAACGAGATTTGTTTCCCTGCTGGTATTCTTCAGTATCCTTTCTTTGATCCTAAGGCTGATGCAGCATTCAATTATGGTGCTATCGGTGTTGTCATTGGACATGAGATGACTCATGGATTTGATGATCAGGGCCGTCAATACGATTTAGATGGTAATATGAAGGATTGGTGGACAGCTAATGATGCAAAGGGCTTTGATAGCCGTGCTAAGATGTATGCTGACTATTTCGATGGAATAGAGGTCCTTCCTGGACTACATTCTAATGGTAAGTTTACATTGGGTGAGAACTTGGCAGACCACGGAGGTTTGATGGTTGCTTACAATGCATTAATGAAAGCTACAGCAAACAAGCCTTTGAAAGATAAGGATGGTTTTACTCCTGCTCAGCGTTTCTTCCTTGCTTATGCTGGTGTTTGGGGACAGAACATTACAGAAAAAGAAATACGCAATCGTGTAAAGCGTGATCCTCATGCTCTTGGCGAATGGCGTGTAAACGGTGCTCTTCCTCATGTTGATGAATTCTATAAGGCATGGAACATTAAGAAAGGTGATAAGATGTATTTGCCAGAAAGTGAGCGTTTGCAACTTTGGTAAAATATCATTTATAATAATTATAATTGGTGCTGAAAACTTGTTTTCAGCACCTTTTTTTGTATAAAGATAAGCTGTATCTCAACAATAAAAAAAAGAATTCTTTTTGTATTGTATTCGATTTGTGTTCTCTTTGTATAAGATAAGCTGCACCTCAACAATAAAAAAGAACGGATTCTTTTTGTATTGTATTCGATTTGCGTTATCTTTGCATATAATTTTATAAGCGAAAGGATAAACTATGCCGTTAAGATTGCCGGATAAATTGCCGGCTATTGAAATTCTAAAGAAAGAAAATATATTTGTAATGGACGAAACCCGTGCTCATAGTCAGGAAATTCGTCCATTGAGAATCGTTGTCTTAAATCTTATGCCATTGAAGATAACGACAGAGACTGACTTGGTGCGTTTGCTTTCAAACACGCCTTTACAGGTGGAAATATATTTTATGAAATTGAAGAGTCATACTCCAAAAAATACGCCTATTGAACACATGATGATGTTCTATAAGGATTTTGAAGAACTCAGCAAGCAGAAGTTTGACGGTATGATTATAACAGGTGCACCTATAGAGACAATGGCTTATGAGGATGTTCAATATTGGCCTGAAATAACTAAAATTTTTGATTGGGCGCGCACTCATGTCACTAGTACAATGTATCTTTGTTGGGGTGCAATGGCTGCACTTTATCATTTCTATGACATACCTAAATATCCATTGCAAAAGAAAATGTTTGGTATCTTTGGCCAATATCCATTGGAACCGACATTACCAATATTCCGTGGTTTCGATGATCTGTTCAATATGCCACAGAGTCGTCACACTGAAGTTCATCGTGATGATATAGAGAAGGTTGACGATTTGACGATAATTGCCGAGTCTCCTGACAGTGGTGTTAGTATGGTCATGGCCCGTGGTGGTAGAGAATTCTTTATTACTGGTCATCTTGAGTATGCACCAGATACTCTTGATAAGGAATACAAAAGAGATCTCGGCACAAGGGATGATGTTGAATTACCAAATAATTATTATAGAGATAACAATCCTGACAATGATCCTCTTGTTACTTGGCGTGCGCATGCTAACCTTCTGTATAGCAATTGGATTAATTACTATGTATATCAGGAAACTCCATATAACATTGATGATATTCGTTAATAAGTAACTGTAAATAAAGAAATTAGATATTATGCGTTCACTTGAATTATTAGCTCCGGCAAAAAATATTGAATGTGGAATGGCTGCAATCAGTCATGGTGCTGATGCCGTCTATATAGGAGCATCACGTTTTAGTGCACGTGCTGCGGCTGGAAATTCTATTGAAGACATAAAGACTTTGTGTGATTATGCTCATCAGTTTGGTGCAAAGGTGTATGTAACAGTAAATACAATTATATACGATAACGAAATTGATGACACACGCAAACTACTTCTTCAGTTAAACGAAATAGGAGTGGATGCCTTGCTTGTTCAGGATATGGGGATTCTAAAACTTGTAGATGAACTGAAAGAAAAGAATGGTTTTAGTATAGAACTTCATGCCTCTACTCAAACGGACAATCGTAGTTCAGATAAAGTTGAATATCTGCGAGGACTTGGTTTTAAACGTACTGTACTCGCACGTGAACTGTCTGCTGAAGAAATAGCATTGATACATCAGAATGTTCCAGATATCGAATTGGAAGTTTTTGTTCATGGTGCCCTTTGTGTTAGTTATTCCGGAGTATGTTATGCTTCACAATATTGTTTTAATCGTAGTGCCAATAGGGGAGAGTGTGCACAATTCTGTCGCATGAAATTTGATCTTATAGATTCTGAAGATAATGAGATTGAACACCAGCGTCATCTATTGTCATTGCGTGATATGTGCCAAATAGATAATTTGGAACTGCTTGCTGATAGCGGAGCTTGTTCTTTCAAGATAGAAGGTAGACTGAAGGATGTTGATTATGTAAAGAATGTTGTGGCTGCTTATAGTTCACAGCTTAACAAAATCATAAAGAAGCATCCTGGAGATTATTGTCGTGCTTCTTTCGGAAAAGTGGAATATACGTTTGAACCTAATCTTAAAAAGACTTTCAATAGAGGCTTTACTACATATTTTCTCAATGGTCGCCAACCTGATATCGCCAGTTTTGATACTCCGAAGGCAATGGGCGAATATGTAGGGAAGGTGAAAGAAATAAGTTCTAATTCATTCAATGTTGCCGGTACAGCAATGTTTGCAAATGGTGATGGACTGTGTTTCATCAATGATGAGCACGAATTAGAAGGCTTCCGTGTGAACAAAGCTGTTGGAAATAGATTGTTCCCATTCAAGATGCCAGAGCATTTAAAACCAGGAACGGTTCTTTATCGAAATAATGATGAAGCTTTTAATAAGTTGTTGACTGGTGATACCGCTGAGCGAAAGATTGATATAAAAATGTCGTTTGAAGTTGTAGATGGTGGTTTCTCTTTGATGATATTCAATGACGACTTGAATATCTCTGCAACATCAACGATAGTGTTTGAACATCAGAAAGCCAATAAACCACAACATGATAATATCGTAAGACAACTTGGTAAATTGGGGAATACAGTTTATCATTGTTCTGATATTATGATTGCTAAAGGTGCTGATGAGTATTTTATTCCTTCAAGTCTGTTGTCTGATTTGCGTCGTGATGCAATAGAAAAACTTGTAGACGTAAGTGTTGCAAAAAAGAATATTGAACACAGCTCTTTGCCAGAAAGCTCTATCAAAGAAAATACATTCCCCAAAGAGTATGGCAAACATCCATATCTATATAATATTTCAAATGAACTTGCACGTGAGTTTTATGAGGATAAGGGACTTGCCAAATATCAGTCGGCTTATGAATTGTCACCGATTAAGCAACCTCTTATAATGCAGTGCAGACATTGTCTGCGTTATACTTTGGGATATTGTGTAAAGCGTGGTGGACAAAAGCCCCAATGGAGCGAACCTTTATATCTTCGCCTATATGATGGCAGAAAGTTCAGATTGGAATTTAATTGTGCTGAATGTCAGATGAATGTCTATGCAGAATAATAAGATTAACAATAATAATTTTTGGTTGGTGAGCATGCTTGCTGTTGTTCTCCTGCTGTTTTCTTCTTGTTATCATCACAAGCCTGTAACTCATGGAACTATGGTAACATATAGTGCAAAACAAAAAGACTCTGTATCTTTTGAAAGCACTCATTATTATACCAAAAATTATAATTTTATTGTTAAGTCTGATTCTATAGCTCTCATAAGACAGCAGCCTGAGGAAGTTTCGGCATATCTGCCTACTGATACAATATATTTGCACAAGCACGATCATCTAGTTGTTGCTGACATAAGGATTATACCTACAGATTCCATTGATTCAGTATGGGTACAGGTTGCACGTGATCAGGCTACATTCGGTTGGCAACGCGAATCGATACTTCTGCCAAAAGTCGTTCCGGATGACCCAATATCAGAGTTTATTTCAATATTCTCTGATGCCCATTTATTAATATCCCTTGTAGTTTTGGCATTGATATCATTCAGTTACCTGATTCGTACCATTATGCGTAAAAACGCTAAGATAGTACATTTCCGTGATATAGATTCATTTTATCCTACGCTATTGGCGATTATAGTCGCATGTTCTGCTACTTTTTATGCCAGTATACAGAATTTCGTTCCAGATGTTTGGCGTCATTTCTATTTTCACCCTACATTGAATCCATATTCGGTAGCTCCATTGTTGTCTATATTCTTGGTCTCTGTATGGGCTATTCTTATTGTCGCAATTGCAGCCGTTGATGATACACTTCATAAACTTCCATTTTCTGACGCGGTGCTGTATCTTAGTGGCTTGGCAGGAGTATGTGTAGTAAATTATATATTGTTTAGTATCACCACATTATATTATATAGGATATATATTCTTGGTTGCTTATGTATTTTTTGCATTATATAGATTCATTTCCACCAATCGTACAACGTATATATGTGGCAATTGTGGAGCTTCTATGCGTCATAAAGGTCATTGCCATGTTTGTGGCGCTGAAAATTCATAATAAATGCTGAAAATTCATAATAAATAAGGATTTCATACTATTATTTAAATCGTTACCTTTGCCTCCGTAAATTATTATTACGGAATATGAATAAGAATGTATCTTTGGCAATTTTATTTGCCGCGACTTCTCTTGGTAGTGCAATGGCAGGAACATTGCGTAATCCTTTTGCCAACATCAGTCTTCTTGACTCATCACGTGTTCATGACTTGGATGAGGTTGTTGTCATCAGTCAGCCAAAAGAATTTCAAAGACTTCGTCAGCAATCTTTAAGTAGCAGTGTATTTTCAAGTAAGGAAATTTATAGTTTGGGCGCTCGTGACATTCGTGAGTTGTCTGTTTTTGTTCCTTCTTTTGCAATGCCTAATTATGGCTCACGCATCACTTCTTCAATGTATATGCGTGGTATAGGCAGTAGAGTAAATAGTCCAGCTGTAGGATTCTATCTTGATGGAATGCCACTTATAAGTAAGAGTGCATTTAATTTCCATACCTATCAGCTTGATCGTGTTGATGTATTGCGTGGCCCACAGGGAACACTTTATGGACAGAATACCGAAGGTGGACTAGTAAGACTTTATACCAAGAACCCTCTTAATTATCAGGGCACAGATGTTAACCTTGGTATTGGTTCACGCCTTTATCGCAATGTTGAGTTTGCTCATTATTCTAAATTTAGCGATAAATTTGGTATGTCATTGGCTGGTTTTTATAATGGTCAGAATGGCTTTTTCCGTAATACTTATTCCGGTGAACATGCCGATAAATATAATGAAGCTGGTGGACGTCTGCGATTAGTAGCTGAACCTACAGACAGAATAAGTCTTAACTTCCTTGCTGATTATCAATATGTAAATCAGAATGGTTTTCCTTATGGAATGCTAGATGCTAAAACAGGTTCTACAGCAATGCCTAATACCAACAGACAGTCTGGTTATCGCCGTAATATGTTGAACACTGCATTTACTGTTGGTTTTAAAGCTAATTATTTTGATTTCACAAGCACTACAAGTTATCAGTATCTTCGTGATAATATGCTTATGGATCAGGACTACCTTCCTCAGGATTATATGCATCTAGAACAGCGTCAGTTGCAAAATGCTATCACTCAGGAATTTGCTTTTAAAGGTAACCATGCAGTGGGTGGCTTCTGGCATTGGGCTTTTGGAACATATTTCTCTTCACAGTGGTTGAAGACAGATTCGCCAGTATATTTTGACGACGATATGAATAAAATGTTGTCTAATGGTATCACTGCTTATGCTTATAATGGTATGCTTCAGGCAATGGCTAAACGAATGGGTGAGCAGCAAGCTGCAGATCTTATTAAGCGTATGGGTGGATGCAAAATCAATATGACAATGTCTACTGTTCCTGGATTGTTCCACACTCCAACAACAAACTTAGCTTTTTATCATGAGTCTGCTTTTGATATAACAAAACGTCTTACAGCAACATTAGGTTTACGCTATGATTACTCTCATGTTTCTATTGATTATGCTACAAGCGCATCAGTAAAATTATCAGAGGATGTAATGGGACAGCATGTAGATGCACTTGTTTCTACATATCTTAATAATAAGAATCATGATGATTTCGACCAGTTATTGCCAAAGTTTGGTTTGAATTATCGCATTAGTGATGATGGCAGCAACGTCTATGCTACAGTAAGCAAGGGATATCGTGCAGGAGGTTTTAATATGCAGATGTTCTCAGACGTTCTTCAGACAGAACTTTCTGCAAGTGCTCAATCTGCACATGGAAATGTGGTATTGCAGCATGATGCTCAATATTATGATAATATATCAAAGACAATATCATATAAGCCAGAGACAAGTTGGAACTATGAGGTAGGTACTCATATGAACTTATTCAATAATTCTATACACTTTGATTTCTCAGCCTATTATATGCAGATTAATAATCAGCAACTTTCTGTAATGGCAGGTAACTATGGCTTCGGTCGCATGATGACGAATGCCGGAAAGAGCTATAGTTGTGGTATTGAGGCTTGTCTTCGTGGTAATGCTTTCAATGATCATTTGACTTGGGGCGTAAGCTATGGGCTGACACATGCTGCTTTCAAGGATTATATTGATGGTGAGGGTGCGAAGGCCGTTGATTATTCAGGAAAATATGTTCCATTTGTACCAATGCATACAATCGGTGGTTACGGAGATTATCGTTTTGATATGTCATGTGGCATGCTCAAGAGTATCACTTTAGGTGCTAATGTTAATGCTCAGGGTAAGACTTATTGGGATGAGGCAAATACTTATTCTCAAAACTTGTATGCTGTGTTAGGTGCTCATGCTGACGCAGACTTTGGAAAAGTACTCATTAGTTTCTGGGGACGTAATTTGACCGATACAAAATATAACACCTTTGCAGTTCAGACAGCTGCTACTGGAGTTAATTATACTTTCGCCCAGTTGGGAAATCCATTCCAATGTGGTGTTGATGTGAGATTGCATTTTTAAGAAAATTATAACTGTTAGTGAAAACCGCCCAACGGATGATTCTGTTGGACGGTTTTTTTGTTTTCTTTCCCTTATTGTTAAATATGAATAATTCTAGGTTTATAATATCTTTTTATAGCATAAAGGTAACAACCATCTGAAAAAAAATCTTTAAGTTTGCAATCATTATACAACCTGAATAAATAATACAATAGACTGATGCAATGAAAAAAATTGGAATAATATTATTACTGTTATTAAGCAATCTATACCTTACTGCCCAAACGAGAATGATTGTAATGTCAGACATTGGTGGTTCTGATCCTGATGATACAGAATCATTGGTACATTTGCTTGTTTCACTTGACCAAGTGAAGTTAGAAGGCTTTATCTCTCAACATGCTTGGGTGCCATACGGTGAAGGAGCAATTAAACACATCGACAATATGATAGATGGATACGAGGCTGTTCTGCCTAACTTAAAGGTGCATAGTGCTGGATATCCTTCAGCTGAATATCTTAGATCTATAGTAAAAAAAGGACAATCTGAAGCTGCAATGCATGGGGTAGGTACAGGTAAAGACAGTGAAGGATCAGAATGGATTATTAAAACTATAGACAGAGACGACCCACGACCAGTATGGATATCAGCATGGTCAGGGCTTAGTACTCTTGCTCAGGCTCTTTGGAAAGTTAGCCATACTAGGACTAAGGATCAAATAGATGCCTTTGTCAAAAAGATTCGCGTGTATGATGTACTTGGACAGGACGATGCAGGAGCCTGGATCGTAAAGAACTATCCCAATATTATATATATCCGAAACACGGAAATATATGGTTGGCCGCCATCTGACAAGTGGACAAAGGAGAATGTGCAAAATGTAGGACCGTTAGGCTCTCTTTATCCAAACAGGATTTGGGCAACGGAAGGAGACTCTCCGTCATTTATGTATTGTCTGAATAACGGACTGAATGTTCCTGAGCACCCAGAATATGGAGGGTGGGGAGGAAGATTTGCTACAACACGCATAGCAAGCATACGAGGTATGGACTGGGTAAAGAAAAATGGTCTTGATGAAACACAATATGACCCTTACTACATGATTCCTTCAGCTCCAGAAGGCGTAAACGCAATAACCAGATGGAAGAATGACATATATAATGACTTCGCTGTTAGGATGCAGTGGACTGTATGTTCCAGTTTTAAGGATGCAAATCATCATCCAGTTGTTGTACTTGGTGAAAAAAATGAAAAGAGAATTCTTGAGATGGAAGTAAAAGCAGGAAAAAAAGTATTCCTGAATGCAATGAAATCGTATGATCCAGATAATGATAAGTTGACCTATATTTGGGACTACTATAAAGAACCTTCCACATATAATGGGGATATAGAGTTAAACACCTCTGGGCACAATGTGTGTAGTGTCATAGTTCCAAAGGATGCTGCCAACCATACTATACACATCATTCTCAGAGTTGTAGACAGTGGTGTTCCATCGTTAACATCCTACAAGCGAATCATATTGAATGTTTTACCATAATTAGTCGCATTTTCAGCAGAATTTGACTAATTTAGTAATGTCTGTTTGATTTTTTCGCAACCTTAGACATCATATTCGCATCACTGAAAGTAACAGAGAATAAAAAAACAAAATATTTTATGACTTTTATGCGGGGGATTTTGATTTCTATTCGTTTTATATATAGACATGATATAACTATTGAAATTTTAATAACATGAATAAAAGATATTTATTAGGCTTTGATGTAGGTAGTAGTTCTGTTAAAGCATCTCTTGTGGATGTAGAGACAGGAGAGATATCTGCAACTGCCTTTTACCCTGAAAAAGAAGCACCTATTATGGCTGTAAAGGCTGGATGGGCTGAACAGGATCCGCAAATGTGGTGGGATAATGCTAAATTGTCCCTTAAAAAGATAATGGCAGAGACCAATGCCAAAGGTGAGGATATTCTTGCTATTGGTATATCTTATCAGATGCATGGTCTAGTATGTGTTGATAAGAATAAGGAAGTGTTGCGCCCAAGTATTATTTGGTGTGACTCTCGTGCTGTTCCTTATGGTGAACGAGCTTTTAAGGAACTTGGTTCTGAAAAGTGTCTTGGTCATCTGCTTAACTCTCCTGGTAATTTCACAGCTGCTAAGTTAGCATGGGTTAAAGAAAACGAACCAGAATTGTTTGCAAAGATAGACAAGATAATGTTGCCTGGTGATTATATCGCTATGAAGTTATGTGGTGATATTCGTACTACGATAAGTGGCTTGTCTGAAGGAATGATGTGGGACTTCAAAGCAAAGAAACCTGCTAAGTTCTTACTTGATTACTATGGCTTTGATGAGAGCATGCTTGCAGATATTGTACCGACATTCTCTGTTCAAGGAGAAGTTTCACTTGAAGCAGCTAAAGAACTAGGACTCAAGGAAGGTACACCTATCAGTTATCGTGCTGGTGACCAACCAAACAATGCTGTCAGTCTAAATGTGTTTAATCCTGGTGAGATTGCAAGTACAGCCGGAACTTCAGGTGTAGTATATGGTGTGCTTGGTGATGTAAACTATGATCCAAAGAGTCGTGTAAATACATTCGCACATGCCAATTATACAACAGAACTTGATCGCCTTGGCGTGTTACTTTGTATCAATGGTACTGGTATTTTGAATGCATGGGTGAAAAGAAATATCACTCCAAACATTGGTTATAATGAAATGAACGACCTTGCGTTAACAGTACCTATTGGTAGTGATGGCGTTAAGATTATACCATTTGGAAATGGTGCAGAGAGAGTGCTTGAAAACAAGGAGATAGGATGCTCTGTTCATGGATTGAGTTTTAATAAGCATAATCAGGCTCATATCGTGCGTGCAGCACAAGAAGGTATCGTATTCAGTTTCTGTTATGGTATGGAGGTTATGCAGCACATGGGAATGAATATCAACAAGATTCATGCAGGTAAGGCAAACATGTTCCTGAGTCCTATGTTCAGAGATACACTTGCTGGAGTTAGTGGTGCTACGATCGAACTATATGATACAGACGGCAGTGTCGGTGCAGCCAAGGGTGCTGGTATTGGTGCTGGCATATATAAAGATAATGTAGAGGCTTTCTCTACATTGAAGAAGTTGGGTGTTATAGAACCTGATGAAGCTAAGCGAGATGCATATCTCAGTGCTTATGCTGAATGGAAGGAAGAATTGGTAGCTTCTATAAATAAATGATAAACCTAATATAAATTTAATTTAAAGACCTAAATATTTAAAATTATGGCAAAAGAGTATTTTCCACAAATTGGTAAGATTCCTTTTGAAGGAACAAAAAGTAAAAACCCTCTAGCATTTCACTACTATGATCCAGAGAAGGTTGTAATGGGTAAGAAAATGAAGGACTGGTTGAAGTTCGCTATGGCTTGGTGGCATACACTAGGTGGAGCAAGCGGTGACCAGTTTGGTGGTCAGACTCGTTCTTATGAATGGGACAAGGCTGCTGACGCTGTACAGCGTGCTAAAGATAAGGCTGATGCAGGTTTCGAGATTATGGACAAGTTGGGTATCAACTATTTCTGTTTCCATGATGTTGACTTGGTTGACGAAGGCAAGGATGTTGAAGAGTATGAAGCTCGCATGGTAGCTGTAACAGATTACCTAAAAGAGAAACTTGCTCAGAATCCTGACAAGCATCTACTTTGGGGTACTGCAAACGTATTCAGTAACAAGCGTTACATGAATGGTGCTTCTACAAATCCAGACTTTGACGTTGTTGCACGTGCTATCGTACAGATAAAGAACGCTATGGACGCAACTATCAAGTTGGGTGGTACAAATTATGTATTCTGGGGTGGTCGTGAAGGCTATATGAGTCTTCTTAACACAGATCAGAAGCGTGAGAAAAATCACATGGCACAGATGCTTACTGCAGCTCGTGACTACGCTCGTTCTAAAGGCTTTACAGGTACATTCCTTATTGAGCCAAAGCCAATGGAGCCAACAAAGCATCAGTATGATGTAGATACAGAGACTGTTGTAGGTTTCTTGAAAGCTCACAATCTTGACAAGGACTTCAAGGTAAACATCGAAGTAAACCACGCAACTCTTGCTGGTCATACTTTCGAGCATGAACTTGCTGTCGCTGTTGACAATGGTATGCTCGGTTCTATCGATGCTAACCGTGGTGATGCTCAGAACGGATGGGATACAGACCAGTTCCCAATCGACAATTATGAGTTGACACAGGCTATGCTTGAGATTATCCGTAATGGTGGTCTTGGCAACGGTGGTACAAACTTCGATGCAAAGCTTCGTCGTAACTCAACTGATCAAGAGGATATCTTTATCGCTCACATCAGCGGTATGGATGCTATGGCTCGCGCTTTGGAGAATGCTGTTGCAATCTTGGAGGAAAGCGAACTTCCTAAGATGAAGAAAAATCGTTATGCTAGCTTTGACAATGGTATTGGTAAAGACTTCGAGGAAGGAAAACTTACTCTTGAGGAGGTTTACAAATATGGCAAGCAGGTTGAAGAGCCAAAGCAGACTTCTGGCAAGCAGGAACTTTATGAGACAATTGTTGCTTTGTATGCAAAATAATTGATTATATGCCGAGATGTTAAGGTTTCAACTCGGTATATTATATGGAAAGGGCAGATTTTATCTGCCCTTTCTTTGTTTATAGGAAAAAAATGCTTAACTTTGAAGCAACTTTAAAACAACTAAAAAATATATGGCAGATAAGAATAACCATTTAGTTATAATGGCTGGTGGAGTTGGGAGTAGGTTCTGGCCAATGAGTACTCAGGAATGCCCCAAGCAATTTATTGATGTTCTTGGCGTAGGCAAGTCATTGCTTCAGCTGACAATGGATCGTTTCAAAGATATTTGCGACCCGCAGAATGTATGGATAGTTACGAACAAGAAATATTTTGATAAATGCCACGAGCAACTGCCTGAAGTTCCTTTAACAAATATCCTTTTGGAACCATGTCGTAGAAACACTGCTCCATGTATTGCTTATGTCAGTTGGAAAATAAAGTCTGTAGATTCTAAGGCTAATATTGTTGTTACTCCAAGTGATCATATTGTTACAGATACTGCTGAATTTTCACGTGTCGTGAGGTCTTGCATGAAATTTACTGGTGAAACAGATTCTATTGTTACTCTAGGTATGAAACCTAACAGACCAGAGACAGGATATGGTTATATTCAAGCTGATCTGTCAGTACATTCTTCTCGCAACAAGGAGATATTCCGTGTTGATTCTTTCCGTGAAAAACCAGATTTGAATACTGCCGAACAGTATATTCGCAAGAATAATTATTTCTGGAATGCAGGCATCTTCATTTGGAGTGTCAATACTATTGTCAATGCTTTCAGAGTTTATCAGCCTTCAATGGCAAAGTTGTTTGAAAGTATGCTTGGTATTTATGGAACTCCACAAGAACAGGAAATGATAGACAAATGTTATTGTGAATGCGATAATATTTCTGTAGACTACGCCATAATGGAAAAAGCTGAAGAGATTTTTGTTTGTCCAGCTAATTTCGGATGGAGTGATCTCGGTACATGGGGAAGTCTGCTTATGCAAAACTGTAAGGACCTTTATGGAAACAGTGTAATTGGTGATAACATATCTTTGTTTGATACTCATAACACCATAGTACATGCACTGAAAGAGAAAAAGGTAGTAATTCAGGGATTGGATGGATATATTGTAGCTGAAAATAATGATAAGTTGTTGATTTGCAAACTTAGTGAGGAGCAACGTATCAAGCAGTTTGCAGAAGATCAAGAATGATAAACAATTAAACTTTATTTATAAATAAGGTATATTAAGAATATAAATAATTCATGGAAAAGAAAGTTGCTTTAATTACCGGTATTACGGGGCAGGATGGTTCTTATCTTGCAGAATTTTTGCTTGATAAGGGTTATGACGTACATGGTACGATCCGTCGTTCATCAGTAGATTATCGTGAGCGAATAGCCCATTTGGAGGGAAAACCAAATTTTCATCTTCATTATGCTGATCTTGGTGATTCAATGAGTATATTAGGCGTTATTGGAAAAGTTCGCCCAACAGAAATATATAATCTTGCCGCACAGAGCCATGTTCAGGTAAGTTTCGACTCTCCTGAGTTCACTGCTGATGTTGACGCAGTTGGTGTATTGCGTGTCTTGGAGGCTGTTCGCCAATTGGGCATGACAGATACATGTAGAATTTACCAGGCATCAACATCTGAGTTGTATGGAAAGGTAGAGGAAGTTCCACAGAATGAGAATACACCATTCCATCCATATAGTCCTTATGCCGTTGCCAAACAATATGGTTTCTGGATAGTAATAGAATACCGTGAGGCATACAATATGTTTTGCTGTTCGGGTATTTTGTTTAACCATGAGAGTGAGCGAAGAGGAGAGACTTTCGTAACAAGAAAGATTACTTTGGCTGCTGCTCGTATAAAGCAAGGCAAGCAGGAAAAACTCCTTCTTGGTAATTTGGGTTCACTTCGTGACTGGGGATATGCTAAGGATTATGTAGAATGTATGTGGCTGATTCTTCAGAACAAGAAACCTGAGGACTTCGTTATTGCTACTGGTGTTCAGCATAGTGTACGTGAATTCTGCTATCATGCTTTCAAGCGTATTGGTATTGAACTTGAATTCAAGGGCGAAGGAATGGACGAGAAGGGTATAGATAAGGCTACCGGAAAGGTGATTATCGAGGTTAGTCCAGACTTCTATCGTCCAACAGATGTTGTCAATCTTTGGGGTGATCCTACAAAGGCTAAGGTTGAACTTGGTTGGAATCCAAATAGAACAAGTTTCGAGGAACTTATAAATATCATGGTTGACAGTGATATGGCAAAGGTCGCTTCTGATGGTGCGGCAGAACGTGTGAGAACTAATTTGGCAGAATATCTTGAGAAGGGTATTGTGAAATAATAATTATGTTAGATAAGAATAGTAAGATATATGTTGCCGGTCATCACGGACTTGTAGGATCGGCAATTTGGAATAACCTTAAATCAAGAGGTTATAATAATCTGATTGGTCGCGGTCATCATGAACTCGACCTGACTGATCAGTATGCTGTAAAGAAATTCTTTGATGAAGAGCGTCCTGATGCTGTGGTTCTTGCAGCTGCATTTGTTGGTGGTATCATCGCCAACTCTCTTTATCGTGCCGATTTCATTATGCAGAATATGAAGATTCAGTGTAATGTGATCAGTAATGCATATTCACATGGAGTGAAGAAACTGTTGTTTTTGGGTAGTACTTGTATCTATCCTAAAAACGCTCCACAGCCAATGAAGGAAGAGGCTTTGCTTACTTCTCCGTTGGAATATACGAATGAAGAGTATGCGATAGCAAAGATTGCCGGACTGAAAATGTGTGAGAGCTATAATTTGCAGTATGGCACAAACTATATTGCTGTTATGCCTACAAACCTTTATGGCCCTAATGATAATTTCCATTTGGAGAATAGTCATGTCATGCCGGCTATGATGCGCAAAATTTACTTAGCTAAGCTTATCCACGACAATGATTGGGATGAGATTCGTGTGGATATGGACAAGCGTCCTATAAATCCTACCAATAAGTTATGCGCAATAATCGGCGAGGGTAATGTTGACGGAAAGAATGAGAAGGAACGCATTCTCAAGGCTCTTGCTTTCTATGGAATAGAAGACAATAAGGTTACTCTTTGGGGTGACGGAAGTCCGCTTCGTGAATTTCTCTGGAGTGAGGATATGGCTGATGCCAGCGTCCACGTATTACTTAATGTAGACTTCAAGGATATTGTCGGTATAGAGAAATATTCTAGTGTCTTCTATGGTGCTAAGATTGATGGTGCTGTCGATAGAAACAACAGTGAAGGTCGTGGCGGAGCGTTGCCTAAGTTAGGCGAGATTCGTAACTGCCATATCAATGTTGGTACTGGTAAGGAACTTACCATTAAGGAACTTGCAAACCTTGTTGTCAGAACAGTTGGCTTTGAAGGCAATGTTATCTGGGATGATAGTAAACCAAATGGTACTCCACGCAAGTTGATAGATGTAGATAAACTTCATCGTCTCGGTTGGACTCATAAGGTTGAGATTGAGGCTGGTGTTGAGCGTCTTTATGAATGGTATAGAGATTCATTGAAGAAGTAATCATTTCAAAATATTCGTATGCACAAATAGTGCATCATTCAAAGAGGCGGTTCACCGCCTCTTTTTTATGTATTTAGATTTATTGCTGTCCGGTAAAAATAAATTGAAAGTCCTAAAGTCCTTTATTTATGCGTAGTTCAAGCGTTTTCCTAACA
>OCVT010000035.1_pt1 | contig 37138 bp, 37 predicted proteins | sample 1539111 | NCBI WGS metagenome assembly OCVT01 (sample SAMEA3991482, study PRJEB22521) | metagenome | biome: anthropogenic terrestrial biome; feature: sewage plant; material: raw primary sludge | place: Sweden | collected 2012-09-26 | reverse complement strand
AGGAGTGAAGGAAAGTCGGGGGTTCTCCGACTTTTTTGATGTCAGAGTGAGAAATTGTCAATATTTTACCAACAATAGTAAATTTTCTGATAATTATTGAAATTTAACTCAATTTTTGCTATACTGAAAGCAATTACAGTGTAAAGAGGAATTTATGACAACATTATTAGAAAAAACACGGAACATTACATCGATTTTGAAACGTTCCGAGGAGAAATTGGCAGAAGAATTGCCTTACAATGCAATAGCGGATCATTTGTCTGCTATCATCGATTGTAACTCTTGCATCATTAACAGCGAAGGTGAAGTATTGGGTTACCACATGAATTATGAGACAAATAATGATCGTGTGGAAGAATTTTTCCAAAACAAACAATTTCCAGAAAGTTATGTTAAAGCAGTTGCACAGGTTTATGATACACAAGTGAACTTGCCAGTAGAAAGTGAATTGACGGCTATCCCTGTTGAGTCACGTTCGGCGTATCCAAATGGTCTGACTACGATTGCCCCTATTCATGTGACAGGGATTCGTTTTGGATCACTTATTATTTGGCGGAATGATCGTCAGTTTCTTGATGATGATTTAATCTTGGTTGAGATTGCTGCGACTGTGGTGGGAATTCAATTGTTGAACTTCCAAAGAGAAGAAGATGAAAAAAATATTCGTCGACGCGCCGCTGTGAATATGGCGGTTAATACACTTTCATATTCAGAGATGAAAGCTGTTGCAGCTATCTTGGGTGAGTTAAATGGCAATGAAGGTCAGTTGACAGCATCTGTTATTGCAGATCGTATCGGTATTACACGCTCTGTTATTGTGAATGCGCTACGTAAATTAGAGAGTGCAGGGATTATTGAAAGTCGTTCCTTAGGAATGAAAGGTACTTATTTGAAAGTACTGATTCCAGCAATTTTTGACGAAATAAAGAAACGTGATTACTAAGATGACAAAAGCACTGATTTCAATAGATTATACGATAGATTTTGTCGCAGATGAGGGAAACTTAACTGCAGGTAAGCCTGCACAAGCCATCTCAGAACGGATTGCTCAGGTTACATCTGAAGCATTTGAAAATGGAGATTATATTTTCTTTGCGATTGATGGGCATGAAACAGGGGATGAGTTTCACCCTGAAAGTAAGCTCTTTCCGCCTCATAATATCATCGGTACGTCAGGTCGGAATTTGTATGGTCCATTAGCAGACTTTTATCTGGAAAATAAGGATCATGAGCGTGTCCGTTGGATGGACAAACGGCATTATTCGGCCTTTTCTGGAACAGATTTAGATATTCGTTTGCGGGAACGTGGTGTGGATACGGTTGTTTTAACAGGTGTATTGTCTGATATCTGTGTCCTCCATACGGCTATCGATGCCTATAATAAGGGGTATCGGATTGAAGTAGTTGCGTCAGCAATTGCTGCATTGACGGAGGAGAGTCATCAATTTGCACTGAATCACCTACGTCATGTACTCGGTGCGACGGTTATTGAATAATGTTTAGGAACCAGTCTGTGGACTGGTTTTTTTGCTGAATAATCTTACATACTCAGTTATTTCAACCTTTGTGGTGGGTTAGAAATATGATATAATGAGAAGATAGATTTCCATTAGGAGGAAAGTTAGAATGAAGATTTCTGAAGCTGAAGTCCGTCATGTTGCCAAGCTGTCTAAGCTAGAGTTTTCGGATCAAGAAACTGCGGAATTCGCGACTACTTTGAGTAAAATTGTTGATATGGTTGAATTGCTCAATGAAGTAGATACAACTGGTGTTGCAGTAACAACAACTATGGCTGATCGTAAGAATGTTTTGCGAGCAGATGTTGCTCTACAGGGTGAGAGTCGTGAAGAACTCTTTAAAAATGTACCTGAATCTCAAGATCATTATATCAAGGTACCAGCAATTTTAGATGGGGGAGGAGATGCCTAATGACTTTTAACAATAAAACCATTGATGAATTGCATGACCTCCTTGTCAAAAAGGAGATTTCTGCTCTTGAGTTGACCAAGGCAACCTTGGAAGACATTAAAAGCCGTGAGGGAGCAGTGGATGCTTTCTTGACTATTACGGAAGACAAGGCTTTGGCTCAAGCTGCCGCCTTGGACGAAAAGGGGATTGATGCGGACAATGTTATGGCAGGGATTCCTTTGGCAGTCAAGGATAATATCTCTACTAAGGGGATTTTGACCACGGCCGCTTCAAAAATGCTCTATAACTACGAGCCGATTTTCGATGCGACATCGGTTGCTCAGGCATACGCAAAGGATATGATTATTGTCGGTAAGACCAATATGGACGAATTTGCAATGGGTGGTTCGAATGAGAACTCTGCCTTCAAACCAACGAAAAATGCTTGGGATCAAACAAAAGTTCCTGGTGGTTCTTCAGGTGGTTCAGCCGCTGCAGTTGCGTCCGGTCAAGTCCGTTTGTCATTGGGTTCCGACACTGGTGGTTCGATTCGTCAGCCAGCATCCTTTAATGGGATTGTCGGGATGAAGCCTACTTATGGTACAGTGTCACGTTTTGGCTTGATTGCCTTTGGCTCATCACTTGATCAAATAGGTCCATTTGCACAGACTGTTAAGGAAAATGCCCAATTATTGAATGTTGTTTCTGGTCATGATGTTAAGGATGCTACATCTACTATTAATGAGATTGCAGACTTTACTAGCAAGATTGGTCAAGACATTAAAGGCATGAAAATTGCTTTGCCAAAAGAATACATGGGCGAAGGGATTGATCCACAGGTCAAGGAAACCATTCTTAAGGCTGCTAAGCACTTGGAAAGTTTGGGGGCGATTATCGAGGAAGTCAGCCTGCCACATTCTAAGTATGGGGTTGCTGTTTACTACATTATCGCATCATCAGAGGCATCTTCTAACTTGCAACGTTTTGATGGTATCCGTTATGGTTTCCGTGCAGAAGATGCGACAAACTTGGATGAGATTTACGTGAAAACCCGTAGCCAAGGTTTTGGTGAGGAAGTCAAACGTCGTATTATGTTAGGTACATTTAGCTTGTCATCTGGTTACTACGATGCCTACTTCAAGAAGGCTGGCCAGGTGCGGACTTTGATTATCCAGGATTTTGAAAAAGTCTTTGCGGACTATGACTTGATTTTGGGTCCGACAGCTCCGACAGTTGCCTTTGGTTTGGACACGCTTAACCATGACCCTGTGGCCATGTACTTGGCGGACTTGTTAACAATTCCTGTAAACTTGGCAGGTTTACCAGGGCTCTCTATTCCTGCTGGTTTTGTAGAAGGCTTGCCAGTTGGTTTGCAGTTGATTGGTCCAAAATACTCAGAAGAGACCATTTACCAAGTAGCTGCTGCCTTTGAAGCGACAACAGACTATCACAAGCAACAACCAGTGATTTTTGGAGGTGCTAACTAATGAACTTTGAAACGATTATTGGTCTAGAAGTCCATGTGGAGTTGAATACCAACTCGAAAATTTTCTCGCCTTCATCTGCTCATTTTGGTGAGGATCCAAATGCCAATACCAACGTGATTGACTGGTCTTTCCCAGGCGTCCTTCCAGTTCTTAACAAGGGTGTTGTGGATGCTGGTATCAAGGCTGCCTTGGCCTTGAACATGGATATTCACAAGGATATGCACTTTGACCGTAAGAACTATTTCTATCCTGATAATCCTAAAGCCTATCAGATTTCCCAGTTTGACGAGCCGATTGGCTACAATGGTTGGATTGAGATTGAGCTAGAAGACGGTACGACTAAGAAAATTCGTATCGAGCGTGCCCACTTGGAAGAGGATGCTGGTAAGAATACCCACGGAACAGACGGTTATTCTTATGTGGACCTCAACCGTCAGGGCGTGCCATTGATTGAGATTGTATCAGAAGCCGATATGCGCTCGCCTGAAGAGGCCTATGCCTACTTGACAGCCCTTAAAGAAATTATTCAGTACACTGGTATTTCAGATGTGAAGATGGAAGAGGGTTCCATGCGCGTGGATGCTAACATTTCCCTTCGTCCCTATGGTCAAGAAAAATTTGGTACCAAGACTGAGTTGAAAAACCTCAACTCCTTCAACTATGTTCGCAAGGGCTTGCAACACGAAGTAGAACGTCAGGCGAAAATCTTGCGTTCAGGTGGTCAAATCCAGCAGGAAACTCGCCGTTACGATGAATCTACTGGTGAAACCATTCTCATGCGTGTCAAAGAAGGTTCAGCTGACTACCGTTACTTCCCTGAGCCAGACCTGCCACTCTATGAGATTGATGATAGCTGGATTGAGGAAGTGCGTGCAGAATTGCCAGTCTTTCCAAAGGCTCGTCGTGCTCACTATGTGGAAAACTTGGGCTTGACCGCCTACGATGCAGGTCAGTTGACGTCTACAAAGGCACTGTCTGACTTCTTTGAAGCAGCAGTGGCAGCCGGTGGTGATGCTAAACAAGTGTCTAACTGGTTGCAGGGCGAAGTGGCTCAGTTCCTCAATGCAGAAAGCAAGACCATTGAGCAAATCGCCTTAACACCAGAAAACTTGGTAGAAATGATTGCCTTGATTGCGGATGGAGCCATTTCATCTAAAATCGCTAAGAAAGTCTTTGTTCACTTGGCTAAGGAAGGTGGTTCTGCTAAGGCTTATGTTGAGAAGGCTGGTTTGGTGCAGATTTCAGACCCAGCAGTCCTCATTCCGATTATCCACCAAGTCTTTGCGGATAACGAAGCAGCCGTAGCTGACTTCAAGTCTGGCAAACGTAATGCCGATAAGGCCTTTACAGGCTTCTTGATGAAGGCAACCAAGGGACAAGCCAACCCACAAGTTGCTCAACAACTCTTGGCTCGGGAATTGGCTAAGTTGTTGGATTAAAATTGAATAGAAGAAACCCGAGAGTTCGTGTTGAATTCTCGGGTTTTCTTATGCACTTTTAGTATGAACTCTCCCGTATAACCAGCTGGGTACCTAGTTTAATCTTACGGGGATGGTGGGGCGCTGGACTTGTTATGATACGGTCCAGCAGCTGCATGGCCTCCTGCCCCATTTCGTCAGTAAAGACACTGATAGAAGATAGGGCTGGATAGACCTGGCGCGTGATGGCTGTATCATTAAAGGTGATGAGCTGGACCCGTTCTGGCACTGCGATTTGACGCTCTTGAAGGGCTCGAAGGGCACCGACAGCTAGAGTGTCATTTGCCATGAAGAAGGCTGGGGGCAGTTGATCGCCCAGATCGGAAATAGCCTGGCTCATCAGCTCATAGCCTGACTGGGTGGAGAATTTCCCTTGGTAGATGTAGTCTTCTTGGAGCATGCCCAAGGAGACTAGATAGGTCCGAAAGGCAGTCAGGCGGGGATCTGTTGGCAGTTGGTGTCCGTCTGTGGTTTCTTCCTGTCCGACTAGGAGGCCAATATCAGTCAGACCTTGTGAACGGAAGTGGTCAATAACTGTCTGAACAGAGTGTTCAAAGTCAGTCGTGACGCAGGAGAATCCCTCGGTCAGTGTGTCAGAGTCCACAAAAATCAGCTTGGGAGATAGGCTGGCCAGCTCTGCTATTTGCCCAGAAGAAAATTTACCGACTGCTATGATGCCATCAACTTCTTGAAGGAGAGGATTGGTCAAGTCGTTGAAGGAGCGGATGATTTGATAGCCGAGAAGGCTGGCGGTCTGCTCGATGCTAGCACGGATGGAATAGTAGTAGAGGTCAGCCAGCTCTTCGCTCTCAGTGTACCATTGGACAATACCGATGGTGCCTTTTTGTTGAGGTGCTTGCTTTTTAATGTGCTTGGTGTAGCCCAATTCCTGTGCCGTGTGGAAAATGCGGTCGCGGGTTTCTTGGCTGACGGATAGGGTCAGGTCTCCCTTGAGTACGCGGGAAATGGTGGCAGAGGAAAGGTGGGCTTGTTTTGCTATGTCTTTGATTGTAACCATGTTTTTCTCCTGTTTATTTGTCTCTAGTATAGCATAAAAATTAAAATTAGTAAATTTTTAGTAAATATATTGACTTTTTATTTAGAGAGTTGTACAATGATAGAAAACGATTACAATATCTAGGAGGTTCTTATGAATAAAGAACAACTCAAGCAGGCCTTTCTCAATGTGTTTGGTCAAGAGGCAGATGCGACTTTCTTCTCACCAGGTCGGATTAATTTGATTGGTGAGCACACGGATTACAATGGTGGACATGTTTTTCCTGCGGCTATTACCTTGGGGACCTACGGGGCTGCTCGCAAACGGGATGACCAAGTTTTGCGCTTTTATTCCGCAAACTTTGAAGAACTTGGAATTATCGAAGTGGATTTGAACAATCTGATCTTTGATAAGGCGGATAACTGGACCAATTATGCCAAAGGTGTTCTTAAGTTCTTGCAAGAAGCAGGGCACAGCATTGACACAGGTATGGAAGTCTTTGTCTATGGTAACATTCCAAATGGTTCAGGCTTGTCATCATCAGCTTCTCTAGAACTCTTGATTGGAATCATCGCAGAAGAATTGTATGGTCTAGAACTGACTCGCCTTGATTTGGTGAAAATTGGGAAACAAACGGAAAATCACTTTATCGGTGTCAATTCTGGTATCATGGACCAGTTTGCTATCGGTATGGGAGCGGACCAACGTGCCATTTATTTGGATACCAATAGCTTGGAGTATGAATTGGTGCCACTTGACTTAGGTGACCATGTGATTGTCATTATGAACACCAATAAACGTCGTGAATTGGCAGATTCTAAGTACAATGAGCGTCGTGCGGAATGTGAAAAAGCAGTCGAAGAATTGAATGCAGTCTTGAATATTCAAACGCTGGGAGAATTGGATGAGTGGACTTTTGATCAATATAGTTATTTGATTAAGGATGAAAATCGTATCAAGCGTGCCCGCCATGCTGTCTTAGAAAATCAACGGACCTTGCAGGCTCGTAAGGCCTTGGAAGAAGGAGATTTGGCAACCTTTGGTCGTTTGGTCAATGCTTCTCATGTTTCCTTGGAACATGATTATGAAGTGACAGGTTTGGAATTGGATACCTTGGCTCACACAGCTTGGGAGCAAGAAGGCGTTCTTGGTGCTCGGATGACAGGTGCAGGCTTCGGTGGCTGTGGTATTGCCATTGTCCATAAGGATAAGGTTGAAGCCTTTACTGAAAATGTTGGTAAGACCTATACTGAAGTGGTTGGATATGAACCAAGCTTTTATGTAGCGGAGATTGCTGGAGGCTCTCGCGTCTTATCTCGCAAATAGATTGGAGAAATGATGACAGGATTGGTGGATCGTTTTGTTGAGCAGGTCATTGCCAATAGTGGCTTTGAGGAAATGGATGCTCTTTACCTGCGCAATCGGGTTCTAGCCTTAGTTGGGGATCAGGTATTGGAGGTTGAGACAGAGCTAGAAGAATTGATTGAATTAAAAGATGAACTTTTGGTTCATGGAGTTCAATCTGGTTTTGTTGGAGAATTGCTGGAAGAACAGGATATGGTTGGGGCTTGTTTGATGGATTTGATGACCCCAAGTCCAAGTCGGGTCAATCGTAATTTTTGGCAGACCTATCAGAACAGTCCAGATCAAGCGATTAGTGACTTTTATGAATTGAGCAAACGTAATGACTATATCAAGATGGCTGCGATTGCTAAAAATATCTATTATCAGGTTCAAACGGAGTATGGAGATTTAGAAATTACAATCAATCTGTCAAAACCCGAGAAAGATCCAAAATCTATTGCAGCTGCGACGAAGGTAGAAACTAGCAATTATCCGAAATGTCTGCTTTGTATGGAAAATGAAGGCTATCAGGGACGGATTAATCATCCCGCACGCGCCAATCACCGCATTATTCGCTTGGATCTTGGCAAGGAACAGTGGGGCTTCCAATATTCGCCTTATGCTTACTACAATGAACATGCCATCTTCTTGAACCAAGAGCATGTGCCCATGGTCATTAGTCCGCAAACATTTGAACAGCTGTTGGACTTGCTTGACATCTTTCCAAATTATTTTGTCGGCTCTAACTCAGACCTTCCCATCTCGGGTGGCTCTATCCTGACCCACAACCACTATCAAGGTGGGCGGCATAGTTTTGCCATGGATCAGGCGCCGATAGAACGCCAGCTGGTCTTCGACGGCTTTGAGACCGTCTCGGCAGGCATTGTCAAGTGGCCCATGTCAGTTATCAGATTGAACTCCGATGACAAGCCAGCGCTTTTGAGCCTAGCGGCTAAGATTTTAGAAAAATGGCGGAGCTACTCAGATGATAGCGTTCAGATTAAGGCTGAGACAGATGGAACTCCCCATCATACCATCACCCCAATTGCTCGGAAACGAGGCGATTTGTACGAGCTGGATTTGGTTCTCCGCGATAATCAAACTTCAGAAGAGTTTCCAGATGGCATTTATCATCCACATCCAGATGTGCAACATATCAAGAAAGAAAATATCGGCCTGATTGAGGTCATGGGCTTGGCGATTTTACCTCCACGCTTGAAAGCTGAGTTGGCTGAAGTTGAAAAATACTTGTTGGGTCAAGAAAGTCATGTTGCTACTTACCATCAGCTATGGGCAGAAAACTTAAAAAACAATCATCCTGATGTGACAGAGGAAACTGTCGAACAAGTCGTACGTGAGTCAGTGGGGCAAATTTTTGCGCGTGTATTGGAAGATGCAGGGGTCTACAAACGTACTCCAGAAGGACAGGCAGCCTTTCTACGATTCGTAGAATTTGTAGGTTTAGCAACATAAATGTAAGAAAGAGTGGGACGGTGTCCTGCTCTTTTGGTATAATGGAAGTATTCACAGTGTGAGAAGGAGATATGATGGCGGAAAAGAGATTGGGGACACTGATTACATTAATAGCAGGTATAGCCTGGGGCTTGTCTGGAGTGAGTGGACAGTACTTGATGTCTCGTGGTGTTTCAGTGGATATGATTACCTCCCTGCGTTTGTTGGTATCGGGATTCTTTCTCGTTGGCCTGGCATATGCTACAGCGAAAGAACAGCTGTTGATGGTGTTGAAAAATAGAAAAGCCTTGTTGGGAATTTTTATTTTTGCGATGTTGGGTCTGTTTCTTAACCAGACGGCTTATTTACAAGCCGTCTATCATACCAATGCGGGAACGGCTACGGTTTTACAATACCTTTGCCCTATCTTAGTCTTAGCTTATACCTGTTTGAAAAATAGGGAAAAACCATCAGGGATTGAGTTGATTTCAATTATCTTAGCTGTAGCAGGAACATTTTTGATTGCGACTCATGGCAAATTAGATGAATTGTCAGTGGCTCCAATCGGTTTGTTCTGGGGAATCTTCTCAGCCTTTACTTATGCGCTATATATTATTTTGCCAGGTAAATTGATTCGTCAATACGGCAGTATAACGGTGATTGGTTTAGGGATGTTAATGGGTGGTTTTGTAGTCACGCTTGGTTTGCAAACTTGGCAGCATCGACTTCCTATTGATGGTGGCAGTTTACTGGGCCTGCTAGGTATTGTCGGAGTCGGGACGATTTTCGCCTATACAGCCTTTTTGAAGGGGGTCAGTTTAGTTGGTCCGGTAAACGGGAGTCTATTGGCTTCGATTGAGCCGATTGCATCAGTCTTTTTTGCGGTATGGTTGGTCAATGAACAATTTTATACTATTGACTTTGTTGGGATGTTGTTGATTTTACTCGCAGTACTTTTGATTTCCTTGAAAGATTTAATGATTAGTAGAAAGAGTATTGGTTAATATACTCTTTCTTGTTGTACTAAAGGAAAAAGACTTGAAAGGAATAAAGATGATTAAAGAATTTTGTTCCGAAAATCATGTAGCTGTGGTGAAAGCTCTTTCTCTGGGTGCTCAAAGAGTTGAACTGTGTGATAATTTAGCGGTTGGAGGAACGACCCCTAGTTATGCAGTGATCAAACATGTTTGTCAACTAGCTCATGAACAGAACGCCACAGTCATGACCATGATTCGTCCACGTGGAGGGAATTTTTGTTATGACCAAACTGAAATTGAGATGATGGTTGAGGATTGCAGAATAGCCATAGAGCTGGGGTCAGATGGTTTGGTATATGGTGTTTTAACTGAGGAAAATTGGTTGGATGAGGTAGCTTTAGAACAATTGCTGGCTGTTTCAACAGGTCACCAAGTTGTCTTTCATATGGCATTTGATCAGATTCCTCGTAGTCGTCAATTTGAAGCAATTGACTGGTTGGCAAGTCACGAAGTAACACGGATTTTGACGCGTGGAAGTCTGACAGGTTCAGCATTGCAGAATATCGATTGGTTACGAGACATTCAAGCCTATGCGGATGGAAAAATTGAAATTCTTGTTGGCGGTGGATTAACCACAGAAAATGTTCCAACTTTATTAGAAGCATTACCAATCAATCAAATACATGGAACAAGATTATTTTGGTAAGGTGCATTGAACCTAATAAAAATTACAGGATAATAATCGTGCGTCTTTTAGAAGTATTTTAAGTTAAGGTTTGTTTAAGCATTGGAAGATACAATATTTTTATTCTTTTTCATATAATCTCCATGAAAGCAGTCGACGCAGTCGGCTGTTTTCGTTTTTTGTTGTTAAAGTCCTGTATTTAACCTAGAAACTGCTAATGAAGGGACTCGAGAACTTTTCTACGAGAATACGTATTTATCCATTGAACATATCTTTTATTGATAGCGCTTGACAATAGTTTTTTTATGTGAAATAAGCAGGTAGATTTCCGAGTTGAAAATGTTTACAAAAAAAGTAAACTTGCTAGAATAGCAGTATAAAGTAGCAGGAGGATATCATGGGAACAGCTAGACTTCAAGAAATATTGGACAAGATAGTATTGCCAGAAGGGTATTATGAAAAACTTCTAGAATATGCCAAAGAGAGAAAATCCGGTTTCGATGCTGAATTGAAAGGCTTGGTGAACAAGGATTACTGCTTAATATTTATAAAGGAAATGAAGAAGATCGAAATATTATCTTGCCAAATATTGAAAATGTAGACAAGGACATTAGTGAAGAATTGGCTCAATATGCTGCGTCTCTCTTGAATCCCCTGCGTAAAGAATTAGAAACTGTGGCTGTTGAAGTGAGTGATTTAGCATTGGATTATGCCGTTCGCTTAGCTCAAACATTGAATAGTACTTTGCGCTATCATAATTATGACAGTCTAATTGCAATTGCAAAAATGACAGGTGTGGAGCCGAAAGGGAAAGATTGTCAGTCATTTTCGGAATACCGAGAACAATACAGTCTCTGTGATGCTAAAAAATTAATCTATCGTGCTCTGATATGGCGATTGTTTGATGATAGCCATGCGGATTACGGACATGCATTGACTATTTTAGGGTTAGATGAGGATGAGAGCAGATTGGTTTTGCTTTTTCAAAATTTAATCTTGACATTGACTGGTTACTGACCCATATGATTTTTATTCCAAAGGATTGGATTTTGGAAAAAGGTCAGATTTAATTGAGATACCAAGATGATTCCATTCAGAGAGCACTCGGTTTATCCGAGTGTTTTCTATTATCGGTTCGCATTTTTCTAAAAAAAATGGTATAATTATCTGATAAAATCCTTTGGAGACGATAGTGAATTTAGAGAATTATATGCCAGATTTTGCCTTGGAAAAGGCTTATGATGTGACAGTTGATAGCTTGAAAAAACATGGAATTAAGGTTGTGCTTGTTGACTTGGATAATACTTTAATTGCCTGGAATAATCCTGATGGAACGCCAGAAATGCGTCAATGGTTACATGACTTACGTGATGCGGGAATTCCTGTAGTAGTTGTTTCCAACAATAAATATGAGCGTGTCAAACGGGCAGTTGAAAAATTTGGGATTGAATTTGAAGCCTTCGCTCTCAAACCGTTCACCTTTGGGATTAACCGTGCACTGAAACGCTTTAATGTCCAGCCACATGAAGTGGTCATGATTGGCGATCAGCTGATGACAGACATTCGTGCGGCTAAGCGAGTTGGACTTAAGTCGGTATTAGTCAAGCCCTTGATTCGGTCAGATTCTATTAATACACAGATTAACCGTTGGCGCGAACGACGGACAATGAAAAAAATCATCGCTACTTACGGAGCGATAGACTATAGGAGGGAGATGTAAGTGGAAGAATTATTTTGTATTGGTTGTGGTGCTCAAATTCAGACGACAGATAAAGATGTTGCAGGATTTACTCCTCAATCAGCCCTAGAAAAAGGTTTAGAAACTGGTCAATTATACTGCCAACGTTGTTTCCGTTTGCGTCATTACAATGAAATCTCCGATGTCAATATCTCCGATGATGATTTCTTGAAACTTCTCCATAGTGTGGGAGAGAGTGATGCCTTGGTGGTCAATGTCATTGATATATTTGATTTTAATGGTTCAATCATTCCTGGTTTGCCTCGCTTTATTTCAGGAAATGATGTGCTTTTGGTCGGCAATAAGCAGGACATTTTACCCAAGTCTGTCAAGACAGGCAAGGTCACTCAATGGTTGACCGAACGGGCGCATGAAATCGGGATGCGACCAGTCGATGTAGTCCTGACTTCTGCCCAAAACAAGCAGGCTATCAAGGATTTGATTGAAAAGATAGAACAATACCGCAAAGGTCGGGATGTCTATGTAGTCGGCGTGACCAACGTCGGCAAATCAACCTTGATCAATGCTATTATTCAAGAAATCACAGGGGACAAGGATGTTATCACAACTTCACGATTCCCAGGGACAACTTTAGATAAGATTGAGATTCCTCTGGATGATGGTTCTTTCATTTACGATACGCCAGGAATTATTCATCGTCATCAGATGGCACATTACCTGACGGCTAAAAATCTCAAATATATCAGCCCTCGGAAGGAAATCAAGCCAAAGACCTACCAGCTCAATCCCGAACAAACCTTGTTCTTGGCAGGTCTTGGACGATTTGACTTTGTGTCTGGCGAACGCCAAGGTTTCACAGCGTTTTTTGACAATGAACTTCAACTCCATCGGACCAAGTTACAGGGTGCTAGTGATTTTTACCAGAAACATGCGGGAACTTTGTTAGTTCCGCCAACTAGTAAGGAACTAAAAGAGTTTCCAGAGTTGGTCCGCCATGAATTTACCATTAATGAAAAGACGGATGTGGTCTTCTCAGGTCTTGGTTGGATTCGGGTCAATGAAAAAGCCAAGATTGCCGCTTGGGCACCCATGGGTGTGGATGTGGTCATCCGTAAGGCGATTATTTAATGAGCGCTTAAAAAAGATTCTCTTATGAAAAAAGTAGTTGGTATGCTGGCCATTGTTGGTTTGTGTGTTCTGGCCTATTGGTTTTGGCCAGGGGAAGAACCAAATCTTCCCAAAGCCAGTGAGGTCCGGGAAATTCGTTTGGTCCAAGGTCAAGTAGTTGTCACAATCGACCAGTCAGAAGAGATAGCAGTCTTTTTGGCAGAACTAGGAAATGCAAAAAAGACCCATCAAGATAGTGTTCACGATGCACCTTTGGTTTCACCCCATGTGCGGATTACATTTGTCATGGCAGAAGGTGAAACCACAGTATTTGCCTATGTGGGAATACTAAGAAGCTATCTGGAGTTTCCCTACACTGGTATCTACAAGCTGAAAGAGCTCCCTCAAGTGATTCAGAAAATGCTAGCAGACTAGGTCTGATTCGTTTAACAAAGAAAAGAGAAATTATGTCATTAACTTCAAAACAACGTGCCTTTTTGAACAGTCAGGCACACAGTCTCAAACCCATTATTCAGATTGGGAAAAATGGTCTCAATGACCAAATTAAAACCAGTGTTCGTCAAGCGCTTGATGCACGTGAGTTGATAAAGGTTACCTTATTACAAAATACAGACGAAAATATTCACGAGGTCGCAGAGATACTGGAAGATGAAATTGGGGTCGATACGGTTCAAAAAATTGGTCGTATCTTAATTTTATTTAAACAATCTAGCAAGAAAGAGAACAGAAAAATTTCTAAAAAGGTTAAAGAAATCTAAGAAGGAGAGCCTATGGCTATTGAACTCTTAACACCCTTTACCAAGGTTGAATTAGAGGTTGAAAAGAAAGAAACCAATCGTAAACAAGTTGGAATTCTAGGTGGGAATTTCAACCCTGTCCACAATGCTCATTTGATTGTAGCTGATCAGGTGCGCCAGCAATTGCAACTGGATGAAGTGTTGCTGATGCCTGAATTTATTCCACCACATGTAGATAAAAAAGAAACAATTGATGAGTATCATCGCTATTCCATGCTCAAGATGGCTATTGCAGGTATTGAGGGCTTGGGGATTGAAACCATTGAATTGGAGCGCCGAGGTGTCAGCTATACCTATGACACTATGAAATTGTTGAAGGAAAAAAATCCAGACACAGATTATTATTTTATCATTGGTGCGGATATGGTGGATTATCTTCCAAAATGGCATAAGATTGATGAACTCGCTACTATGGTTCAGTTTGTTGGCGTACAACGTCCACGTTATAAAGCTGGGACTTCCTACCCGGTTATCTGGGTAGATGTGCCGCTCATGGATATTTCTTCTAGCATGGTGCGTGATTTTATTAAACAAGGTCGAGTACCAAACTTTATGGTCCCACACGAGGTGTTAGATTATATTGAGGAAAAGGGGCTTTATCAATGATCAATTCAGATTTAGACTTCAATCGTGAAGCCTTGTTAGAAAAAATAAGTGCCGCTATGAAACCGAAACGATTTCAACATGTTTTGGGTGTGGAAGAGGTGGCTCTTGAATTGGCTGACCAATATGGCTGTGACCCGAAAAAAGCTAGTCTGGCAGCACTCTTGCATGACTATGCCAAGGAAGTGGAAGACAAAGTCTTTCTGGACTTGATTGCTAAGTATGAATTGGATAAGGACTTGCTCAACTGGGATAATAATATCTGGCACGGTGTAGTAGGAGTCTATAAAATCGCAGAAGATTTTGGTTTGGAAGATGAGGAGATTTTACAAGCCATTCAACGGCATACAGTTGGTGCGCGAGAAATGTCCTTGCTGGATAAGGTGCTCTATGTAGCGGACTACATCGAACCCAATCGGGATTTTCCTGGAGTGGACGAGGCACGACGGATTGCAAAAGAGTCTTTGGACAAGGCAGTAGCTTTTGAAACTGCCCAAACTATTTCTTACTTAGCTAAGAAGGGGATTCCCATTTATCCCCAGACCTTGGAAACGTATAATGCTTATGTCGGAGAGTTAGGAAGGCAAGATGAAGTCAGCACTTTTCGTCATTGATGTTCAGAATTTGGTAGTGGAGGGTAGCCATATGCTATTGAGGAAAGGCTCCAGCTTTGGCAAGATAGTCTTGCACTGGTTCGACAATCAGGTGTTGAGGTGATTTATATTCGCCATCACGATCAAGAATTGGTCAAAGGTACGCATGATTGGGAAATTCATCCTTTGGTTGCACCCTTAGAAAATGAAATGATTTTCGATAAAACTTTCAATAGTGCTTTCAAAGAGACAGAGCTTCATTCTTACTTCCATAAACAAAAGATAAACAAGCTCATCATTATGGGGGTGGCGACCAATTTTTGTGTTGATACGACGATTAAAGTAGCCTTTGAACTAGGCTACAAGGTAGCTGTGATTCAGGACGGAACGACGACAGGTTATACAGGGAAACTGGATGCCAAAGACTTGATTGACCACTACCAAAACATCTGGTCATGGAATTTTGCCCAGGTAGATACATTAGAAAATATTATTAGAGGATAAAATGAAAGAACTAGATTTAGTAAAAGTTGTGGTTCAGGCTGCTGATGACAAGCGAGCTGAAGACCTTGTTGTGGTTGATGTTCAGGGTGTGACTAGCTTGACAGATTATTTTGTAATTGCCAGTTCAATGAATAGTCGCCAGTTGGATGCTATTGCGGAAAATATCCGTGAAAAGGTTGCAGAAGCTGGTGTTAAAGGTGGGCGTGTCGAAGGTGATAGCACTGGTGGCTGGGTCCTTTTGGATCTCGGTAGCGTTGTGGTGCATATTTTTTCTGAAGAGATGCGAGACCTCTACAACCTTGAAAAATTATGGCACGAAGGTAGCTTCTTGGAAGTCGCAGACTTTTTAGACGAGGAATAGTGAAACAGTTCGGTGGATACGAAAAGTCCGGTGGGCTATCCGTACCTGACTTATAATAAAGTAAGGAAGCGCTCCAGCTGGTCACATTGAAACTCGAAAGTGACCATAGAGAGTTTAAGTTTATTTGAGTAGAAGTGATGGACTTCTGGAAAAAGTGTGAAGATAGATTTTGATTTGGGTGTACTATTTTAAACTTTAGTCAACATCTCAGCGCAGTGGTTGATTGGCAGCTTTGTTCGTGCTTCCCACTCCAAATCTGACCTATACGGCTGATGCGAACGAGTTCGCTTCATTTCCAACCTCCAACAGTCACTACTCTGACTGTTGGAGCTGTGCGGGGGTGGGAGTGAAACAGTTTGGGGAACTGTTTCAGCTGGTTACCAAACAACTCGAAAGTGACCAAAATGAGTTCACTATTATGTAATTAGAAGTGATAGACTTTTTGAACACAGTGTGAGTTAATGAAGCAGTCGATTGGCTGCTTTTTATGAAAGGAAAATATGGCAACTTATGAAACATTTGCGGCGGTCTATGATGAAATCATGGATGACAGCTTGTATGATAAATGGACAGATTTTAGCTTGCGACACCTGCCTCAAGAGACCAAGACAATTTTAGAATTGGCCTGTGGGACAGGGATTCAGGCTGTTCGTTTTGCTCAAAAGGGTTATGAAGTGACTGGTCTGGACTTGTCCTATGAAATGCTGGAGTTGGCCCAGAAAAAAGCAGAAGCTGCTGGTGTCATGATGGAACTGGCCCAAGCAGATATGATGGCTCTGGAAGGTATTGGAGATTTCGATGCGGTGACTTGTTACTCAGATAGTCTTTGCTACATGGCTGACCAAGAAGCTGTTTTGCGGGTCTTTGAAGGAGTTCACTCTGTTCTCAATCAAGGTGGTACTTTCCTTTTTGACGTTCACTCCATTTATCAAATGGAGGAAGTGTTTGCAGGCTATAGCTACCATGAAAATTATGAGGATTTTGCCTTTGTCTGGGACACCTATGAAGGGGAGCATGAGCATTCCATTGTTCATGAATTGACTTTCTTTGTCAAAGATGAGGATAGTCATGAAGAGCGGTTTATCCGTCGGGATGAAGTTCATGAAGAGCGGACCTATCCGATTGAAACCTATGTGGAATTATTGAAAGAAGCTGGTTTTGCATCTGTGGAAGTCTTTGCGGACTTTGAAGAAGAAGCTCCGACAGAAACCAGCCAGCGGTGGTTTTTCAAGGCGGTCAAGGCATGATTTCAGGGATTATTGCAGAATACAATCCTTTTCACACGGGACATAAATACCTGTTGGAACAAGCGGAAGGATTGAAAATTGTGGTTATGTCTGGCAATTTTATGCAACGGGGTGAGCCAGCCATTGTGGATAAGTGGACACGGGCTCAGATGGCTTTGGAACACGGGGCAGATCTTGTTGTCGAGATGCCCTTTTTGGTGTCGGTCCAGTCGGCTGACCATTTTGCAAAGGGAGCAATCAGCATTTTACACAGGCTAGGTGTGGAAAAACTGGTTTTCGGTACGGAAGAAATGCTGGATTATCAGAAAATTGCAGACATTTATGTGGATAAGTCTGAAGAAATGGAAAATTTTGTGAAAAACTTGCCAGACAATCTCTCTTATCCACAGAAGACCCAGGCCATGTGGCAGGAATTTGCAGGTCTTACCTTCACAGGTGATACGCCCAACCATATTCTGGGTTTGGCTTACGCTAAGGCAGTGGTGGGAACAGGTATTCAGCTTGATCCGGTTCAGCGGCAGGGGGCTGGTTTTCACTCGGAAGAGGTGGAAACGACTTACGCATCGGCGACGGCTATTCGCAAGGGTGCTGACCAGCTGGACTTAGTGCGAGCCTTTTTGCCATCTGCCAGTCTCTTTGAAGAGGCGACCAAGGTAAGCTGGAGAAATTATTTTCCGCTGCTCCGCTACCAGATTGCGACCCACCGAGATCTCAGTCAGGTCTTTCAGGTCAACGAAGAACTAGCCAGTCGTATCCGCTCTGCCATTGGGAGTGTAGCGACCGTGGAGGAGTTAGTGGATGCCGTTGCGACCAAGCGCTACACCAAGGCGAGGGTGCGGCGGGTGCTGACCTACATCCTGGTCAATGCGGTGGAAACTCCCTTGCCAGATGCGGTCCATGTCCTAGGCTTCTCGGCTCGAGGCCAGGCCTATCTCAAGACCGTCAAGGAGCGGGTGGAACTGGTGACGCGGATCGGCAAAGAGCCCTGGGACAGCCTGACCCAGCAGGCGGATGCGGTCTATCAACTGGGAGCTGACGCAATAGCAGAGCAAACCTACGGGCGCGTGCCGGTGAAGGTGGAGTGAGAATCTGAGTTGAAAAATAGAAAATTTTTATAATTTTTCCCTTGACTCTAACGCTGGGTCATAGATTATACTGCTATTTATGAGAGGAGATTACCCATGAAAACAGTGAAGGAAATGAGTCAGCTTTCAGGTATCAGTGTGCGCACACTTCATTATTACGATGAAATAAATTTGCTGACACCTAGTTTTATTGCGGAAAACGGATATCGTTATTATGATAATGAGGCGTTTGAAAAGTTGCAAGAAATCTTACTTTTTCGTGAATTGGAATTTCCTCTCAAAGAAATTAAAAAAATTGTAGGGAATGTGGCGTATGATAAAGAAGCAGCCTTGAAGGATCAGATTCGACTATTGGAGTTGAAGATGAAACGCTTGGAAAAAGTCATAAAACATGCCAAATCTCTACAGCAGAAAGGAGACAATTACATGAACTTTGAAGTGTTTGATAAGTCAGATTTGTTGGCTTTCCAGGAAGAAGCAAAAGAAAATTGGGGACAGACCGCGGCCTATGCCGAGTTTGAAGAAGGTTACGATGCCAGTAAGGATCGGGTGTTTGCCCAAGAGATGCAGGCTATTTTTGAAGCTTTTGGAAAATACAGGTTCTTAGAAGTCAGTCACCCTGAAGTGCAGGCTCAGGTAGCGAATTTGCGGGCCTATATCACGGAACATTTCTACACCTGCACAAAGGAAATTTTGCAAAATCTGGGTTTCATGTATGTTGAAGATGAGCGATTTTCAGCCAATATCGACCGAGCAGGTGGACCAGGCACAGTAGCCTTTGTCAGTCAAGCCATTGCGATTTATTGCCAAGAATAAATAAGGAAAGTCTAGTGAGAACTAGGCTTTTTTGGTATACTAGATGTAGCTAGAGTGTAAGGAGACACCCCATGATTCAACCTATTATGAAAGATATTTTCTTCCTGCAGCAGAAGTCTGAGCCTGCGACTCAGCTAGATGTGCAGGTAGGTCAAGATTTACAGGATACTTTGGTAGCCAACGCTCACGCCTGCGTGGGTATGGCGGCCAACATGATTGGCGTCAAAAAGCGGATAATCATCTTCAACATGGGCTTCACCAATCTGGTCATGTACAATCCCGTCCTCATCAGCAAGGCCAAGCCCTATCAGACAGAGGAAGGCTGCCTGTCGCTAGTAGGTACACGCCCGACCACTCGCTATCAGGAAATTGAAGTAGAGTTTTTTGATGCTTCTTGGAAAAAGCGGAGACTAAAACTGACTGACTTCCAAGCCCAGATTGTTCAGCATGAACTAGATCATTTGGAAGGGATTGTTATCTAACTTTTTAAAAAGTTTGAAAAATGTTAACAAATCTATTGACCTTTACTGACTAATTGTGTATAATAAGATTCGTAAGGTAAATGCCTTGCGGAATTTTTAATCAAAAGGTCAGTAAAGATCAAAAAGTCAAAAAGTAATGATTTTTATTTTGAACCATTGGTCAGTAAAGAGCAAACTTATAAGGAGGTTGATATGAAAGACAGGATTATACCCTATTAGCGTCATTTAGTTTATCTTTTATTACTTTGACGTACGAGGAAACTCCATTTCCCTATTTCCAGCTTCAAACACTCCACTGGATTGTTTGAACTCGCTTTGCCGTACTTTACGAATGTTACTTACTATCGTAAGTGCGAATTCCAACCTTCAATAGTTCACTGGACTATTGAAGCTGCCTGCAGCTTTTGATTCGAACTTTGTTCGCTCTATTTCCCACCTCCAAAGGTTCCCCAAACCTTTAGAGCTAGTACTAAAAGCAAACTGAAAGACTAAGTCAATCTTTCTAAAACAAAGGTCAGTAAAAGTCAAAAATAAATAAAACTGAAACGAGGTAACTACTATGAACAACAATTTCAATAACTTTAACAATATGGACGATATTTTCAATCAACTCATGGGCAACATGGGTGGTTACAGTACAGAGCGCCGCCGTTATTCTATCAATGGGCGTGAAGTGACACCGGAGGAATTTGCTATGTACCGTCAGACTGGTCGCCTGCCACAGACCGAAGAAGTGGCACAAGCACCATCTAAAGGTCAGATAAAGTCAGATGGGATACTAGCAAAATTAGGTCGCAATTTGACTCAAGAGGCTCGCGAAGGGAAATTGGATCCTGTTATCGGACGTAACAAAGAAATTCAAGAAACTGCCGAAATCTTGGCTCGTCGTACTAAGAATAACCCAGTCCTTGTCGGTGATGCTGGGGTTGGTAAAACAGCTGTAGTTGAAGGTTTGGCACAAGCCATCGTTAATGGTGATGTCCCAGCTGCTATCAAGGACAAAGAAATCATCTCCATTGACATTTCGGGCTTGGAAGCTGGTACTCAATACCGTGGTAGCTTTGAAGAAAACATTCAAAACTTGGTAAATGAAGTCAAAGAAGCTGGAAACATTATCCTCTTCTTCGATGAAATTCATCAAATTCTTGGTGCCGGAAGCACTGGCGATGGTCAAGGTTCTAAAGGTCTGGCTGATATCTTGAAACCTGCTCTTTCACGTGGTGAAATAACAGTGATTGGTGCAACAACTCAAGATGAATACCGTAACACTATCTTGAAGAATGCTGCCCTTGCTCGTCGTTTCAACGAAGTTAAGGTCAATGCTCCTTCTCCTGAAGATACCTTCAAGATTCTTCAAGGTATTCGTGATCTTTATGAAAAACACCACAATGTTATCTTGCCAGATGAAGTCTTGAAAGCAGCGGTTGATTTTTCAGTACAATACATTCCACAACGTAGCTTGCCAGATAAGGCTATTGACCTTTTGGACGTGACAGCAGCTCACTTGGCAGCACAACATCCAGTAACTGATGTCAATGCTGTTGAACGTGAAATCGAAGAAGAAAAAGCTAAACAAGAAGCTGCAGTTGCTAAAGAAGATTACGAAGCAGCTCTAAATTCTAAGATTCGTATTGAAAAACTTGAAAAGAAAATTGCTAACCATGCAAAAGATCGCAAGGTGACTGCGACTGTAAACGATGTGGCTGAATCCGTAGAACGTATGACTGGTATTCCAGTATCTCAAATGGGTGCAACGGATATCGAACGTTTGAAAGATATGGGTAACCGTTTGCAAGCTAAGGTTATCGGTCAAGATAAGGCCGTTGAAGCAGTGGCACGTTCCATCCGTCGTAATCGTGCAGGATTTGACGATGGTAACCGTCCAATCGGTAGCTTCCTCTTTGTAGGACCTACTGGTGTTGGTAAAACTGAGTTGGCTAAACAATTGGCCCTTGATTTGTTCGGTACCAAAGATGCTATCATCCGTTTGGACATGTCAGAATACAGCGACCGCACAGCCGTTTCTAAATTGATCGGTACAACAGCTGGTTATGTTGGTTATGATGATAATAGCAATACCTTGACAGAACGTGTTCGTCGTAACCCTTATTCAATCATCCTTCTTGATGAAATTGAAAAGGCAGACCCTCAAGTTATCACCCTTCTCCTCCAAGTTTTGGATGATGGCCGTTTGACTGATGGTCAAGGTAATACTGTAAACTTCAAGAACACAGTCATTATCGCAACTTCAAACGCTGGCTTTGGTTACGAATCTAACTGGACAGAAGATGATGATAAACCAGAACTCATGGATCGTTTGAAACCTTACTTCCGTCCTGAATTCCTTAATCGTTTCGACGCAGTTATTGAGTTCTCACACTTAGATAAGGAGGACCTTTCTAAGATTGTCGATCTTATGTTGAATGAAGTTAACAAGACTCTTTCTAAGAAAGGCATTGACTTGTCAGTTAGCGAAGCTGCTAAAGCCTATATGACAGAAGAAGGCTATGATGAAGTTATGGGTGCTCGTCCACTCCGTCGTGTGGTTGAACAACAAATCCGTGACAAAGTCACAGACTTCCACTTGGATAACCTTGATGCTAAAAATTTAGAAGCTGATGTGGTAAATGGAACCATCCAAATCAAAGAGAAAAGCTTAGCTTAAAAAATATAAAAAACAGAGAAAATTGGCATTAAAAATTCCAATTTTCTTTTTTTGTTACTCGCTAACAAATGCGATAAAACAGGCACTTTTTTGATGATTAGAAACTTTTCTTATAAAATACTTGACAGATGCAAACGTTTGCGTTAAACTAATATACGTAACCGACAGAAAGGAAAACGTTTTTATGACAAATCGTACCAGTGGAATATTAATGCATATTACCTCACTTCCAGGTAAGTTTGGTATTGGTACTTTTGGACAATCAGCCTATGATTTTGTTGATTTCTTGGCAGAAACAAAGCAAACTTATTGGCAGATTTTACCACTAACAACCACAAGCTACGGAGATTCTCCGTACCAGTCTTTCTCTGCAATTGCAGGAAATACACACTTGATAGACTTCGACCTTTTGGTAGAAGAGGGGTTGTTGGCACCAGAAGATTTCCAAGATGTCAATTTCGGGGACAATCCTGAAAAAGTAGATTATGCACTAATTTATCAAGCACGTCGTCCAATTTTGGAAAAAGCTGTTCAAGCATTTTTACAAGATGATAAGAAAAAAGCTGCTTTTCTAGAGTTTGAAAAAGCCAACTCATCTTGGTTAACAGATTATGCTGAATTTATGGCTATCAAAGAATACTTTGGCAATAAAGCGCTCCAAGAATGGGAAGATAAAAAGGTGGTCGCTCGAAATGAAGAAGCACTTGATAAATATCGCTTAGAGTTAGCCAATCAAATTGACTACTACAAAGTCACACAGTATTTCTTCTTCAGCCAATGGAAACAGTTGAAAGAATATGCGAACAAACACCACATCAAAATCATCGGAGATATGCCTATCTATGTTTCCGCGGATAGCGTTGAAGTGTGGACAAAACCTCAACTATTCAAATTGGATAGTGAACGCAAGCCACTTTATGTAGCTGGTGTACCTGCTGATAACTTCTCAGCGGATGGTCAATTATGGGGAAATCCTATTTACGATTGGCCAGAACATGAAAAAACTGGCTATAACTGGTGGATTTATAGAATTCATGAAAGCTTTAAGCTGTATGATGTCCTTCGAATTGACCACTTCAAAGGTTTCTCAGACTTCTGGCAAGTCGATGGTAAGGCTGAGGTGGCAAAAGTAGGTACTTGGGAACCAGGTCCTGGCTACAGTTTATTCAAAGCTGTTAAAGAGACACTTGGAGACCTTCCAATTATTGCGGAAGACCTTGGAAATATTGACGCCAAAGCTCGCAAATTGCTTGCAGATTGTGGCTATCCAGGGATGAAAATCTTAGAATTTGGTTTCTTTGACGTAACAGGTAAGAGTATTGATGCACCGCATCGTTGCATTCCTAATTCGGTTGCCTACACTGGAACTCATGATAATGAGGTTGTCAACGGATGGTACAATAATCTTGAACCGGAGCAACAAGAATATGTAGATGCTTACAGCAATCGTAAACCGATTGAAAAAGTTAGTCAAGCAATGCTCCGCATGTTATTTGCAACAGTAAGTGATACTGCTATTGCAACCATGCAAGACATCCTAGATTTGGGTGAAGAAAGTCGAATGAATATGCCATCTACTATCGGTGGAAACTGGGAATGGCGTATGAAAGCAGAAGATTTAACGCAAGAACGTAAAGACTTCTTGACAAAAATGACATTACTATATCAAAGAGGAAATGAACAACATGACTAAATTTACAAAATTTGCAGAAACAAATACTTCGAAAAAATTAGCTGATTTAACAAACGAAGAAATCTATCTTCAATTGTTAAACTACGTAAAAGAAGCTGCAACTACAAAACCAAAAAATACAGGAAAACGTAAGGTTTACTATATCTCAGCTGAGTTCCTTATCGGTAAACTCTTGTCAAACAACTTGATTAACTTGGGTGTGTACAAAGACATTCAAGCAGAATTGGCAGCGGCTGGTAAGTCATTGGCTCAAGTTGAAGACGTTGAACCAGAACCATCACTAGGTAACGGTGGACTTGGTCGTTTGGCTGCATGTTTTATTGACTCTATGTCAACACTTGCTATCAACGGTGAAGGTGTGGGTCTTAACTATCACTGTGGTCTTTTCCGTCAAGTATTTAAGAAAAATGAGCAAGAAGCAGAACCAAACTTCTGGATTGAAAATGATTCTTGGTTGATTCCAACAACTATCAGCTATGATGTTCCATTCAAAAACTTCACTTTGAAATCAAAATTGGACCGTCTTGACGTTCTTGGCTATAAAAAAGAAACTAAGAATTACCTTAACTTATTTGATATTGAGTCAGTGAATTACAACTTGATTACAGATGGTATTTCATTTGACAAGACTGATATTAAAGAAAACTTGACACTCTTCTTGTATCCAGATGATTCTGATAAGAACGGTGAATTACTCCGTATCTACCAACAATACTTTATGGTATCAAATGCGGCTCAGCTTTTGATTGATGAAGCTATTGAACGTGGTTCAAACTTGCATGATTTGGCTGAATACGCGTATGTTCAAATCAATGACACTCACCCTTCAATGGTGATTCCTGAGTTGATTCGTCTTTTGACTGAAAAACATGGTATTGAATTTGTGGAAGCTGTTGCGATTGTTAAGAATATGACTGGTTACACAAACCACACTATCTTGGCGGAAGCACTTGAAAAATGGCCACTTGAGTTCCTTGAAGAAGTGGTGCCACACTTGGTTGATATCATCAAAGAATTGGATGCCCTTATTCGTGCAGAAATCAAAGACCCAGCAGTCCAAATCATTGATGAATCAGGTCGTGTACACATGGCTCACATGGATATCCACTTCTCTAACTCAGTGAACGGTGTAGCTGCGCTCCATACAGAAATTCTTAAAAACTCTGAATTGAAAGCTTTCTATGAGCTTTACCCAGAAAAATTCAACAATAAAACAAACGGTATCACTTTCCGTCGTTGGTTGGAATTTGCGAACCAAGATCTGGCTGATTACATCAAAGAATTGATTGGTGATGAGTACTTAACAGATGCTACTAAACTTGAAAAATTGCTTGCATTTGCTGATGACAAGGAAGTTCATGCTAAGTTGGCTGAAATCAAACTCAATAATAAATTGGCTCTGAAACGTTATCTTAAAGACAACAAAGGTATCGAACTGGATGAAAATTCTATTATTGATACACAAATCAAACGTTTCCACGAGTACAAACGCCAACAAATGAATGCCTTGTATGTTATCCATAAATACCTTGAAATCAAGAATGGTAACCTTCCAAAACGTAAAATCACTGTTATCTTCGGTGGTAAAGCAGCTCCAGCTTATATTATCGCTCAAGACATCATTCATTTGATTCTTTGCTTGTCAGAGTTGATCAATAATGATCCAGAAGTAAATAAATACCTCAATGTTCATTTGGTTGAAAACTACAATGTAACTGTAGCTGAAAAATTGATCCCTGCAACTGATATTTCAGAACAAATCTCATTGGCTTCTAAAGAAGCGTCAGGTACTGGTAACATGAAATTCATGTTGAATGGTGCATTGACACTTGGTACCATGGACGGTGCAAACGTTGAAATCGCAGAACTTGTAGGTAGTGAAAATATTTACATATTTGGTAAAGACTCTGATACAATTATTGATCTTTATGACAAAGCAGGCTATGTTTCAGCTGACTACTACAATGGCGATGAAAATATTAAACGTGCAGTTGACTTTATCGTTAGCGATGAAGTGAAGGCACTTGGTAACGAGGAACGTCTTGCACGCTTGCACCATGAATTGATTTCGAAAGACTGGTTCATGACCTTGATTGACTTGGCTGAGTACATCGAAGTAAAAGAACAAGTCTTTGCAGATTACGAAGATCAAGATTCATGGAACAAGAAAGTTGTTCATAACATTGCTAAAGCTGGATTCTTCTCTTCAGACCGTACGATTGCACAGTACAACGAAGATATTTGGCACAGCAACTAATTTAAATTAGTAAAAAGGAAAGTTGATTGAACCACTCCAACAATTTATCAGATCAACCTATTCCTTGATATGAAAATCAAACTGGTTTGAACCTGACAGCTTTTATTTTCAAAACTGCTTTTGATCTCTCCTTATATTATATTAATGAAAAGAAAGAATGTCTCGAAAAAGAGACATTCTTTTTTCGAGAAAGTACTGACTAGTTTTTAATAATTGCACAAAAAAAGGAGCTAGAATGCTAGTTCCTTTTACCGTTTTGCCATTGAGACAAAGCTGACTTTGTCTGGACGGTAGCTAATTGTTCCATATTGAAAGGCTTGACCGTTTGAGAGATAGGTAACGCTGGTAACCACGACCACCATCTCATAGTCGGCTAGGTCCATTAATTGCTTTTCTTCTTCATTCGCAAAGCGGAAAGAAATTTCTCGTCGAGAATGAGAGATTGTTAACTTTAATTCTTCCTCTAAATAGCGATAGATAGAGCTTTCAGCAATTTCTTTACTGAGATAAGGGACGACTCTACGATCAAAATAGGAAATTTCATATTCCAAACGCTCACCATCTATCAATCTTACCCGACTCACTCTATAAAAATCTACTTTATCATCAACTTCAAAGGTAGACATTAAATCATCTTGCCCCTGAACGATATATAGAGAGGTAAGTTCTGTTTGAATCTGGTGTTTAGAACGTTTGTTCAATTCTCCAGCGGTCTTAATTTCAGCAAGATACTGTTCCTTCATTAACCCGTGTTCGATTACAATTGAAGATTTCCCTTGTTTTTTTTGAATGTAGCCATCCATTTCAAGAAGGGACAGAGCCTTTCGAATGGTGTCTTTAGAGTAAGAGTAGATCTCCATCAATTCATTCTCAGTTGGTAATGCTTGTCCTGTTGACCAGACTTGATCCTCTATCTTTTTCTTGATATCTTGATAAACTTTCTTATATTTACTCATTGTATTTCCATCTTTCTATTCATTAGTGTACCATAAAAGGCTTAGAGTTGGGAAATACAGCTGTATTTTTACTACCTTTATTAAATTTTACGTAAAAGTTTAAAAGTTTACGTAAAAGTTAAAAAATTTACGGAAAAGCTATTGACTAATGCAAACGTTTACGCTATACTATGCATATAAAGAAAACGGTTACGTGTTATCTAGGAAAGGAGAGTCATGAAATTACTGACAGTAAATGTCCATGCTTGGTTAGAAGAAAATCAGGATGAAAAACTAGATATTCTAGCTCAAACAATTGCCGAAAAGGCTTATGATGTCATTGCTCTTCAGGAGGTTAATCAGCTTATAGCTTCTAAATTCGTCACAAGAGAATTGAAGATGGATAATTATGGCTTGATTTTATTAGAAAAATTAAGAAATCTTGGGCAGTTTGATTATTCCTATCATTGGAGTCATTCTCACATTGGCTATGATCGTTATGAGGAAGGGATTGCCTTTTTGACGAAGCTCCCTGTCTATGAGGCTGATTCATTTTATTGCAGTCAAAATAAAAGTATTCATTCTATCTTATCTCGAAAAATTATGGGGTTGACAGTTTTCTATCAAGACCAGTTAATTGATATCTATTCGTGTCATATTAATTTACCAGGTAGTGAAGAAGAGGATCAGCTGGACAATATTCGAACAATTGTCGAACGTACGGGTCATCAGCGGTTTAAAATTCTGATGGGGGATTTTAATACTGATGCAATTTCAGACCGGGATGCCTACGATGCAATCAAGAATCTTGGGCTCCATGATACCTATGAGTTAGCGCTAGAAAAAGATAAAGGAATAACTGCTGAAAAAGCAATTGATGGTTGGGCAGGTCATAGCCAAGAGAAACGGTTAGACTATGTTTTTTTCAACCAAGAAAAAACAGTTTTTACAAGTAAGGTTATCTTTAACGGACATAACCGTCCTATCATTTCAGACCATTTTGGTGTGGAAGTTGAATTTAGTGTATAAATGGCGTAAGGCCGAAAAATAAAGGAGAAAAAATGAAAAAATTTCTTAGTTTCGAATTTTGGCAAAAATTCGGTAAGTGTTTGATGGTCGTGATTGCAGTTATGCCTGCAGCAGGTCTCATGGTTTCTATTGGGAACTCTATCCCATTGATCAGTCCTGAGTCAGAATTATTGATTCGTATTGGGAATATTATTGCCCAAATTGGTTGGGGTATTATTGGGAATTTACACTTGCTTTTTGCTTTAGCAATCGGTGGTAGCTGGGCTAAAGAAAAAGCTGGCGGTGCATTCTCGGCAGGTCTAGCCTTCATATTGATTAACTTGATTACAGGTCACTTTTTCGGTGTGACAACGGATATGCTCGCTGATGCTGCTGCAACAGTAACAACCGTTTTTGGTACTGAAATTCCTGTTTCAGGTTACTTTGTAAACATCTTAGGACAACCAGCTCTTAATATGGGTGTTTTCGTTGGTATTATTGCTGGTTTTGTGGGTGCTACAGCATATAATAAATACTACAACTATCGTAAATTACCAGATGCATTAACATTCTTTAATGGAAAACGTTTTGTACCATTTGTTGTTATTTATCGTTCAATTTTGGTGGCACTCTGTTTAGCGATTTTCTGGCCAGTTGTTCAAACAGGAATCAACAGCTTCGGTAAATGGATTGCAAGTTCACAGGATACAGCACCAATCTTAGCACCATTCGTTTATGGTACTTTGGAACGTTTGCTTCTTCCATTTGGTCTTCACCATATGTTGACTATTCCGATGAACTATACATCACTAGGTGGTACTTATGACATCTTGACAGGTGCACAAGCGGGTACACAAGTATTTGGACAAGATCCACTTTGGTTGGCTTGGGTTACAGACTTGATTAATCTAAAAGATGCTGGCGATATGACTAAATACAATGATCTTCTTGCAAGCATCACACCAGCTCGTTTCAAAGTTGGTCAAATGATTGGTTCTTCAGGGATTTTGATGGGCTTAACTTACGCGATGTATCGTAATGTTGACGAAGACAAGAAACATAAGTATAAAGGGATGTTTATTTCATCTGCTTTAGCTGTATTCTTGACAGGTGTAACAGAACCAATTGAATTCATGTTCATGTTTGCGGCTATGCCTCTTTATCTAGTTTATGCATTTGTACAAGGTGCTGCTTTTGCGATGGCCGATGTTGTTAATTTACGTGTGCATTCTTTTGGTAATATTGAATTCCTTACTCGTACACCAATGGCTATTAAAGCCGGCATCGGTATGGACCTTGTAAACTTTATCTGGGTATCAGTACTCTTTGCTGTTCTTATGTACTTCATTGCTAACTTTATGATTAAGAAATTTAATCTAGCAACAGCAGGACGTAATGGTAACTATGATACTGAGACAACAGATGTAGTTTCTAACTCAAATGTAGATACTGCGAATGCAAATTCACAAGTGGTGCAAATTATCAACCTACTTGGTGGCCGTGATAATATTGAAGATGTTGATGCTTGTATGACTCGTCTTCGTGTTAGTGTGAAGGATGTTGCACAAGTCGGAGATGAGAATGCTTGGAAACAAGCTGGTGCTATGGGCTTAATTATCAAAGATTCAGGTGTTCAAGCTGTCTATGGACCAAAAGCAGATGTTCTCAAATCAGACATTCAGGATTTATTAGAATCTGGTGTTGCAATTCCTCGTACAGAAGTGGTTTCTACTAATACAGCGACATCTGAAACTAAGTTCAAAGGAATCACTGAAGCTGTTTACTCAGTAGCAGATGGACAAGCTGTATCTATTACTGAAGTGAAAGACCCTGTTTTTGCACAAAAAATGATGGGTGATGGGTATGCAGTTGAGCCTGTAAATGGCAATGTCTACGCACCAGTTTCTGGTACTGTAACCAGTGTTTTCCCTACAAAACATGCTGTCGGCATTTTGTCAGACCAGGGTGTAGAAGTTTTGGTACACGTTGGATTAGACACTGTTGCGCTTAATGGGGCACCATTCTCAACAAAGGTGGCAGATGGACAACATGTTCAAGCTGGTGACTTACTCCTTGTAGCAGATTTGGATGCTATCCGTTCAGCTGACCGTGAAACAACAATTGTAGTAGCCTTTACAAATTCTGCAGAAATTAAATCTGTTAGTCTTGTAAACCTTGGACAAGTAAGTAAAGATAGTCAAGTTGCAACTGTAGAATTATAAGAATTGAGAGACAAGTTCATTTTGAGCTTGTCTTTCAATTTTAAAAATCTTCTCAATCCTTGTTATTTGTGGTATAATAAAGCGATTTTATAAAATGTAGGAGGTTCCCCATGGGACGTAAATGGGCCAATATTGTAGCCAAGAAAACCGCAAAAGACGGTGCTAACTCAAAAGTTTACGCCAAATTTGGTGTTGAAATCTATGTAGCAGCGAAAAAGGGTGACCCAGATCCAGAAACAAACTCAGAGCTGAAATTCGTTATCGACCGTGCTAAGCAAGCGCAGGTTCCAAAACATATTATTGATAAAGCCATCGACAAGGCAAAAGGGAATACTGACGAAACCTTCGTGGAAGGGCGTTACGAAGGTTTTGGACCAAATGGTTCAATGTTAATTGTTGATACACTTACTTCAAATGTAAACCGTACAGCTGCTAATGTTCGCTCTGCCTTTGGTAAAAACGGTGGGAACATGGGTGCATCTGGTTCAGTATCATTCATGTTTGATAAAAAAGGTGTTGTAGTTTTTGCTGGTGATGATGCAGATGCCATCTTCGAATTGCTTCTTGAAGCAGATGTTGAAGTCGATGATGTAGAAGCAGAAGACGGAGCAATCACTGTCTATACAGCACCAACTGATTTGCACAAGGCCATCGTTGCACTTAAAGAATCTGGAATCCAAGAGTTTAACGTGACTGAACTTGAAATGATCCCACAATCAGAGGTATCACTTGAAGGTGATGACCTCGCAACATTTGAAAAACTCTACGACGCCCTCGAAGACGACGAAGATGTACAAAAAATCTACACGAATGTAGATGGGTTCTAGGACGTGGGACGTCCTAGAAGGTTGGAGATTGGAACTGCCGGCAGGCAGTTTTCTTTATACTCAAAAGTCCGGGGGACAGTCATTTTTATTAGAAGGTTGTAGATTGGAACTGACGGTAGGCAGTATTCTTTGTGAATTTGAGAAAAATTGATAGAATTAGGTATTTGATATAAATATAGACTATAACAGGTCTTTAAAAATATCTATTTGAACGGTTATGGTTTTTCTGTTATGATAGAACGGTAGTAATATAAGGAGGAAGAATGTCAAATAACTTACTTGTTTTACAATCAGATTTTGGATTAGTTGATGGTGCGGTATCAGCTATGATTGGTGTAGCACTTCAAGAATCAAGAGATCTTGTTGTTCACAATCTGACGCACTATATTACTCCCTACAATATTTTTGAGGGCTCATATCGTCTCTTCCAGACAGTGGAATACTGGCCGGAGGGAACAACTTTTGTTTCGGTTGTTGATCCAGGTGTGGGCTCCAAGAGAAAAAGCGTTGTTGCCCTAACTAATAAAAATCAGTATATTGTCACACCAGATAATGGAACCCTATCTTTTATTAAGAAACATGTTGGGATAAAAGCTGTTAGGGAAATCTCAGAAGTCGCTAATCGTCGTGCGAATACCGAGCATTCTTATACGTTCCATGGACGAGATGTTTATGCTTATACGGGTGCAAAATTAGCGTCAGGGCATATTAGTTTCGAAGAAGTTGGACCAGAACTTAGTGTGGAACATATTGTCGAGATCCCAACTGTAGAAACAGAAGTCGGTTCTGATTTTGTCAAAGGTGCTATTGATATTCTTGATGTTAGATTTGGATCTCTTTGGACATCAGTCACTCGTGAAGAGTTTTATACTCTTTTGCCAGAATTTGGAGATCGCTTCGAGGTAACGATTTACAATAATGATATGCTTGTCTACCAGAATCAGGTAACATATGGAAAATCATTTGCGGATGTGCGCATAGGTCAACCCTTGCTCTATATCAACTCACTTTATCGTGTTGGACTTGCAATTAATCAAGGATCGTTCGCCAAAGCTTATAATGTCGGTGTCGGTCAGAACTGGCATATTGAAATTAGACGTATTGTCAATTAATTACTTTATTTTACAAGGAGACTTATAATGAAAAATAATTCAATTAAAACTGTTGTTGCAACCGGTATTGGTGCTGCTCTTTTCGTTGTAATTGGCTTGGTAATCAATATTCCAACCTTTGTACCAAATACGAGCATCCAGCTTCAATATGCTGTTCAGGCTCTTCTATCCATTCTTTTTGGTCCTGTTGTTGGATTCTTTGTTGGATTTATTGGTCATGCTCTTAAAGACTCTATTCAGTATGGTCCATGGTGGTCTTGGATTTTAGCTTCAGGTGTATTTGGGCTTGTTGTGGGTGTAGCAAAAAGTCGTCTTCGTATCCAAGAAGGAATTTTTGAAGGCAAAGACATCCTTGTGTTCAATGTCTTCCAGATTGTGGCAAACATTGTTTCTTGGGGTATCATTGCTCCAGTACTAGACATCGTTATTTATAGCGAACCTGCTAATAAAGTTTTTGTACAAGGTTTAGTTGCGGGCATTGCAAATAGTGTTACTGTTGCTATTGCAGGTACGATTTTATTGGTTGTGTATGCGAGAACACAAGTAAAATCTGGTAGCCTATCAAAAGACTAATAAAATAGGATGAGCTGTTACAAAACAGTTCATTTTTTCGTTGTGAAATATCAATATAGTTTTTTGTTGTATCAAAACAGGTTTCAGTTCAGATTTTTGTAATATTGACTGGTACACGATATAATCTTAGAGAGTCATTTATTAGAAATGATAGAGTTTTATAATCTATTGCAAAGATTGAGAAGGAGAAATTATGTCAAAAGACATTCGTGTATTACTTTATTATAAATATATCCCAATTGAAAATGCGGAAGCCTATGCTGCTGAGCATCTAGCTTTCTGTAAGTCTATCGGACTCAAAGGACGTATCTTGATTGCTGATGAGGGAATCAACGGTACTGTCTCTGGTGATTATGAAACAACACAAAAATACATGGACTATGTTCATGCAAACCCATTGTTCAGCGACTTGTGGTTTAAGATTGACGAAGAAAATGAGCAAGCTTTCAAGAAAATGTTTGTTCGTTATAAAAAAGAAATTGTTCATCTTGGTTTGGAAGACAACGACTTTGACAACGATATAGATCCACTTGTAACAACAGGTGCCTACTTGTCACCAAAAGAGTTCAAAGAAGCTCTCTTGGATGAAGATACAGTTGTTTTGGATACGCGTAATGACTACGAGTACGACCTAGGGCATTTCCGAGGTGCGATCCGCCCAGACATCCGCAACTTCCGTGAATTGCCACAATGGGTCCGTGATAACAAAGAGAAATTCATGGACAAGCGCGTAGTTGTATACTGTACTGGTGGTGTTCGCTGTGAGAAATTCTCGGGCTGGATGGTTCGTGAAGGTTACAAGAATGTCGGTCAGCTTCACGGTGGTATCGCAACCTATGGTAAAGACCCAGAAGTTCGTGGCGAATTGTGGGATGGTAAGATGTACGTCTTTGACGAGCGTATTGTGGTTGATGTTAACCATGTTAACCCAGTTGTCGTTGGTAAGGACTGGTTCGATGGCACACCATGTGAGCGCTATGTCAACTGTGGCAATCCATTCTGTAACCGTCGTATTTTGACATCGGAAGAAAATGAGCACAAGTTTGTTCGTGGCTGTTCAGCTGAATGTCGTGCTCATGAGCATAACCGCTACATTGTTGAAAATGGTTTGACACGACAGGAATGGGCAGAACGATTGGAAGCAATCGGGGAGAGTTTGGCGCCTGTAAATGCTTAAAAAAATTGCATTGAGAAATCAGTGCAATTTTTATTATAAATGACATTTCTGATTGAGAAATATTGACAGAACATCTTCACAAAGGTGGAATCTAGTGATTCTTCCTTTTTTTCAAAGCCAATTTACGTTATAATGGTTCTATGAAAAAAATCATTGAATTTAAAGATTTTACATTTAAATATCAGGCACAGCAGGAGCCAACTTTAAAGGATATTCAACTATCCATTTATCAAGGGGAGAAAGTCTTAATCATTGGACCTTCTGGCTCCGGAAAGTCAACGTTAGGGCAGTGTCTCAATGGCATTATTCCCAACATTTATAAGGGAGAACACAGTGGGAGCCTGATTTTGGATGGTCAGGAGGCTTTTGATTTATCAGTTTATGATAAATCTTTACTAGTATCAACAGTTCTTCAAGATACAGATGGACAGTTTGTTGGTTTGTCGGTTGCAGAAGATCTTGCCTTTGCCCTAGAAAACGATATGGAAAGTCAACAGATCATGCATCAAAAAATAGGGGATTGGGCAGAAAAACTGTCACTTACAGACTTATTGGCCCATCGGCCACAAGATTTATCTGGAGGTCAAAAGCAACGTGTCAGTTTAGCTGGAGTGTTAATAGATGAGAGCCCTATTTTATTGTTTGATGAACCACTTGCTAATTTGGATCCTAAATCAGGTCAGGATACGATTGATTTGATTGATCGACTGCATCGACAAGAAGGCACCACAACGATTATTATTGAACATCGTTTAGAAGATGTCTTGTACCGTCATGTAGATCGAGTGGTATTGATAAATGATGGTCAAATTTTATTTAACGGAAACCCAGATCAATTATTGAAGACTTCCTTGTTACAAGAAAATGGGATACGTGAACCTCTCTATATTTCTACTCTTCGAGCGTTGGGTTATCCAATTGAAGACGCAGAGCATCTTGCTTCAGTATGGGAGGTTGATGTAGCATCCTTGACTGTTGGTCAACTACCAGCTTTGCATTTTGAAAGTGAGTCAGAGGAAGTATTATTAGAAACAAACCATCTACATTTTTCCTATCCAGAGAAGCAGGTGTTAAAAGATATTAACCTTACCATTCATAAGGGTGAGCGGTTGGCAATTGTCGGAAAGAATGGTGCTGGCAAATCTACCTTAGCCAAGGCACTTTGTGGCTTTATTCGGCCAGAGGGAGAACTTCTTTGGAATGGTCAATCTATTCAGGATGATTCTATTAAAGAGCGTGCGGGGCGTATTGGATATGTTCTTCAAAATCCTAACCAGATGATAAGTCAAAATATGATTTTTGATGAGGTGGCACTTGGCCTCCGTTTGCGTGGAGTAGATGAGGAAGTAGTTGAACAGCGCGTTCTCAATATATTAGAAGTTTGTGGTTTATACCCATTCCGTAAATGGCCTATATCGGCACTTTCCTATGGTCAGAAAAAAAGGGTGACGATTGCTTCTATCTTGGTTCTCAATCCGGAAATCATTCTACTGGATGAGCCGACAGCCGGGCAGGATCAGCGACATTATCGAGAAATGATGGATTTTTTGGACCAATTAAATGCTAAAGGGCATACCATTGTCATGATTACCCATGATATGCAACTCATGCTGGATTATTCAGACAGAGCAGTTGTAGTGGTGGATGGGCAGATTATTGAAGATGCTAGTCCAGCAGAAATATTATCAGATGTTGCTGTGATAGAACAGGCCAGTTTGAAAGAAACCTCTATATTCCATTTGGCAGAACGTCTTAGAGTGAATCCTTTAGAGTTGACGATGTTTTATATGCAAGAAGAGAGGAGGAACTGATGAATCGCCAGTCATTAATTGGTTATCGTAATGGACAAGGTTTTATCTACAATCTTTCAGCGGTCAGTAAATTATTGTTCTTTCTAGCATTTTCCGTCGTTGCGATGGTTACCTACGATACTCGTCTTATTTTATGCATTGCCGTGTTTTCCCTCAGCCTGTTTAAATTATCGGGCATTCGTTATCGGGATGTTTCCTTTGTTCTCTTGTTTACAACAGTATTTGCCTTGCTGAACGCATTGATGGTGTATCTATTTGCCCCAACTTATGGTGTGACTTTATATGGAGCAGAGACCGTTTTGTGGTCGGGGATTGGGACTTATTCTATTACGAGTCAGCAACTATTTTATCTGCTCAATTTGTTATTGAAATATTTTTGTACTGTTCCTGTTGCCTTGATTTTTTTAATGACCACTCATCCCGGTCAGTTTGCATCAAGTTTGAATAAAATTGGGGTTTCATATAAAGTCGCTTATGCAGTAAGTCTGACTATGCGGTATATTCCAGATATCCAAGAAGAATTTTATACGATTCGGATGTCTCAAGAGGCACGGGGTCTAGAGTTGTCTAAAAAAGGGAGATTAGTGGATCGGATAAAAGGGAATCTATCACTTGTAATCCCATTGATTTTCAGTTCTTTGGAACGAATTGATACCATATCAACTGCCATGGAATTACGGCGCTTTGGAAAAAATAAAAAGAGAACCTGGTACACCTACCAGCCTCTGAAACAAATGGATTACATCGTCTTAATTATCATTTTCTTCCTCATAGGCATTACCATTACCCTCTTTATTGCAAATCAGGGGAGATTTTATAATCCGTGGAAGTGAAATGATGAAGTTTATCAAATGATCAACCTTTATTGTTGACAAATGATGATTATCCTGTTAAAATGGATAATGTAAATAAGTTTAGAGTTTAAGTATCAGTTTCATCTTTTGTTTTTCTCTTGATTCGTTTTACAAATAAATAAAAAGAGGTAACAAAAATGGTACAAGGTACAGTCAAATGGTTTAATGCAGAAAAAGGATTTGGTTTTATTTCACAAGAAAATGGACCAGATGTATTTGCACACTTTTCTGAAATTCAGTCTAATGGTTTCAAATCTTTGGAAGATGGTCAAAAAGTGAATTTTGAAGTGGAGCAAGGCCAACGTGGTCTTCAAGCAACCAATATTACAAAAATTGGATAATAAAAGAGCGGGTTTCTTAG
>OCVT010000034.1_pt1 | contig 37190 bp, 30 predicted proteins | sample 1539111 | NCBI WGS metagenome assembly OCVT01 (sample SAMEA3991482, study PRJEB22521) | metagenome | biome: anthropogenic terrestrial biome; feature: sewage plant; material: raw primary sludge | place: Sweden | collected 2012-09-26 | reverse complement strand
GCGGGGGGGCACACCGGCGGTAGCCATGCCGACCACCCGCGCCAGCGGCGTGAGTCCATAGTGGGCTGCCGCTGTTTCCGAGGCCAGCAACAGGGCGCAGGCCGCATCGTTCACCCCTGAGGCATTGCCCGCTGTCACGGTCATGTCGGGGCCATTTACCCCCTTGAGCTTGGCCAGTTGCGCCAGCGTTGTTTCTGGGCGGGGGTGTTCATCGGTATCCACCACCTTGGGGTCGCCCTTTTTCTGGGCAATCACCACCGGCACCAGCTCATCCGCAAAGCGTCCTGCCGCATGAGCCGCCCCCCAACGCTGCTGGGAGCGAAGGGCAAAAGCGTCTTGGTCGGCGCGGCTGATGTTGAACTGTTCTGCCACGTTGTCTGCGGTCTGCGGCATGGAATGCACCTCATACAGCTGCTTCATCGCCGGATTAACGAAACGCCAGCCTATCGTGGTGTCAAAAATCGTGGCATTGCGCGAAAAAGCAGACTCGGCCTTGCCCATCACAAAGGGCGCACGCGACATGCTTTCTACCCCGCCCGCAAGCATCAATGCCGTTTCGCCGGACTTAATCGAACGCGCCGCCAGCCCTACCGCATCCATGCCCGAGCCGCAGAGGCGGTTAATCGTCGTGCCTGGTACGTCAATCGGCAGCCCTGCGAGCAAGCCGGCCATCCGCGCCACGTTACGGTTGTCTTCACCGGCTTGGTTGGCGCAGCCGTAGATAATGTCTTCGACTGCCGTCCAGTCCACCTGCGGATTGCGGGTCATCAAGGCCTTGAGCGGCAGGGCACCGAGGTCATCTGCCCGCATCCCAGACAAGGCACCGCCGTAGCGACCGATGGGTGTACGAATGGCATCGCAAATAAAAGCTTGGGTCATCGTTGTTTCCTTCAGTCTTGTACGGGGCGTTGGTCGAGAACACGCTTGGCTTTGCCCACTTGGGTACGCGGGATGGCATCGACCGCCATCACGCTGACCTTGGTGGAGACCCCGATAATGGCCTTGATGCGGTGCTGCAACTCTTTGCCGATTTGCTGAATCTCTGCGGCGGAGAGCCTGCCGGACCACTCGCGCTGGATTTCGCACCGGACTTCTAGGTTGTCCATATAGCCATCGCGGCTGGCGACAATTTGGTAATTGCCTGCCAGACGGGGGTCACGCAGGATTTGCTCTTCAATCTGGGTGGGGAACACGTTTACGCCACGGATAATCAGCATGTCGTCAGACCGCCCCGTGATTTTGCCAATGCGGCGGAAGGCGCGTGCCGTCGGTGCCAGCAAACGGGTCAGGTCGCGGGTGCGATAGCGGATGACGGGGAAGGCTTCTTTGGTCAGCGAGGTAAACACCAGCTCCCCTTCGGAACCATCGGGCAGCACCTCACCGGTGTCTGGGTCGATAATTTCAGGATAGAAATGGTCTTCCCAGATAACGGGACCATCCTTGGTTTCGATGCACTCGCAGGCCACCCCCGGCCCCATCACTTCGGTGAGGCCGTAGATATCAATGGCATCAATACCGAGCTTTCTTTCGATTTCGCTACGCATCCCCTCGCCCCAAGGCTCTGCGCCGAAGATGCCGATTTTTAGTGAGATTTCCCCAGGCTTAATGCCCAGCCGCTCGAACTCTTCGGCAATCACCAGCGAGTAAGACGGCGTAACCATGATAATTTCTGGTTTGAAATCAATAATCTGCTGCACTTGCTTTTCGGTTTGGCCACCAGACATGGGTACAGCAGTACAACCCAGACGCTCCACGCCGTAGTGCGCCCCCAAACCACCGGTAAACATGCCGTAGCCGTAGGCCACATGCACCATGTCACCCGCCCGCCCACCGGCGGCACGGATGGAGCGGGCAACCACATTAGCCCAGTTATCAATATCATTTTTGGTGTAGCCGACCACGACCGACTTGCCGGTGGTGCCGCTGGAGGCGTGCAGGCGGGCAAGCTGGGTGCGCGGCACGGCAAACAGCCCAAACGGATAGTTGTCGCGCAGGTCGAGCTTGGTCATGAACGGGAATTTGCTGAGGTCGGTCAGCGTTTTTAAATCGTCGGGGTGTACGCCCTTGGCAAGGCACTTGCGGCGATAGGGTTCGACGTTGTCGTAGGTGTGGCGCACCGACCATTTCAGCCGCTCAAGCTGTAGCGCGGAAATCTCATCGCGGCTGGCGGTTTCAATGGGGTCAAGCTCACCTGGTTGGGGGTGTTTGGCGGTCATATTTGTCTCCTCTTTATTATGTAGAACCTGCTTTACGGCCTAGCGAACGACGGGTCAGCCAAGGCGAAATTCGGAAAAAAAGCGGCGTTGGGACTGAATCCACACGCATTTTTTTGTGAATTTCAACGCAGGCTCACCCGAGTCTCGCAGGGCGTAAATAGGTTCTTAGGTGAACTCAGGCTCAATCGGCCTGTTCGAGTCCGGCGATCACTTCGCCACTGATACGGTAACTCTTGCCACGGAACAGCGCGATGGTCTTGCCGCCCACCACCTTGATGGTGACATCGTAAACACCGGTGCGCCCCGCAGCGGAGCGTTCCACCGCTTCTGCCTCCAGCATCTCCCCTTCCTTGGCCGAAGCGAGGAAATCAATATGGCAAGCCGAGGCAACGGTGTTGCGGTTGTAGCTGTTGCAGGCGTAGGCAAAGGCAGTGTCGGCAAGGCTAAACAACATCCCGCCGTGGCAGATGTGGTGGCCATTCACCATATCGCTCCGTACCTTCATGGTGAGCAATGCGCTGCCGGGCTGAACGCGGACAATATTCATCCCCAAGGCTTGAGCGGCACGGTCGCGGGCAAACATGGCTGTGGCCGTGGCTTCGGCCAAGTCTTGCGCCTCGGCGGGGGAAAGCGGGTGTTCAGCAGTCATGGAGGGTTTTTCCAGCAAAGACGGCACGTTGAATAAGGGGCGAGATACGGTAGCGGTCTTCGCCATAACTCGCACCGAGGTTGGCCAGCACGGTTTTGATACGCGCCACCCCCACGGCATCGGCCCAGGCTAAGGGGCCTCGGGGATAGTTGACACCAAGACGCATGGCCGCATCGGCAGCGGCAGCCGAGCACACGCCTTGGTTGACGGCATCGGCTGCTTCGTTGGCAAGCATGGCCACGCTACGCATCACCGCCAAGCCGGGGACATCGAGGAAGCGCGAGACGGCAAACCCCGCTGCTTGCAATCCCCCTACCGCCGAGGCGGTGGCGAGGGGGTCGCACTGTGCAGCCGCCGCAATAGCAAGACGGGGTGCGGTGGTGTAGTCCAGCGCGAGGTCAATTAGCACCGTGTTGGCGACACCCGATTCAGCGGCGCGTTGCGTGGCACTGCGCCCATCGGTGACGTAGAGCGTGGCCAAGCCCATGTTGGCGATACGGCCATCGTCGGCTTCGGGTTGGCGGGCAAACACGGTACCGCTAAAGGTAAGGCGAGCCGCCAAAGCTTCTACGACAGGAGACGTGCCAAAAAGGGTGAGGGCTTCGACGAAAGGCTGAGCCGCTTCGGTTTGCGGGAGGGGCTTGGCTGCACCTTCGCGGTAATCGTAAAAGCCGCGTCCACGCTTCTTGCCGTAGAAACCGGCATCGACCAAAGCCTGTTGGATAAGCGAGGGCAAAAAGCGGGGGTCATGATAAAAAGCCCGCCACACCGATTGGGTGACGGCGAAATTAACATCGTGGCCAATCATATCCATTAGCTCGAAAGGCCCCATGCGGAAGCCGCCGGCCTCACGCATGACCGCATCAAGGGTGGCGTAGTCCGCCGCCCCTTCTTGCGCAAGCCGCAAGGCTTCGGCGTAGTAGGGTCGCGCCACGCGGTTCACAATAAACCCTGGGGTTGATTGGGCGTGAACCGGTGTCTTGCCCCACGCGGCCGCCGTGGCAAACAGGGTGGCCGCCACGGTGCTGTCAGTGGCAATGCCGGATACCACTTCAACCAAGGCCATCAGCGGTGCGGGGTTAAAAAAGTGTAAGCCCGCCAGCCGTTCTGGATGCTGCAAAGCCGCGCCGATAGCCGTGACCGAAATCGAGGAGGTGTTGGTGCCAAAAATACAGTCCACCGCCACGATGGCTTCAAGGTCAGCGTAGAGCTTTTGCTTGGCTTCGAGGCTTTCGACGATGGCTTCAATGACCAGCCCACAACCGGCGAGGTTGGTCAGATTTTCAGCAACCTGCAGACGTTGACCCGCAGCCAATGCCGCCTCTGCGGAGAGCTTGCCTTTGTCGGCCATGCGGCCAAATTGGGCACGAACGCCCTCAATGGCAGCAGCGGCGGCGTGGGGTCGGGTGTCGAGCAGGCGGACGGTGTGACCGGCGGCGGCAGCCACTTGGGCAATGCCGGCACCCATCGCACCGGCACCCACCACGGCCACCACACAGGTTTGGGAAAGGGGAGAGGTCGCCACGCCGTTATGCTCCGGTAAAGAGAGGGGCGCGTTTTTCCATAAAGGCCGCCACACCCTCCGCATAATCTGGACTCCACCCCAGCTCACGCATAAAGCTGCCTTCTAGCGAGAGCTGCTGCTCCAGCGTATGGCTTGGGGCGGCGTGCATGGCCTGACGGGTGCGAACCAAGGCCTTGGTCGGGGCGGCGGCCAATTGCGTGGCCAGCCCCTCGATGGTGGTCGCGAACTCGGCATCCTCAACGCACGCCCAAATCAGTCCCCACGCCGCTGCTTTTTCGGCGGGCAGCTTATCGGCCAGCAGTGCCAAGCCCATGGCGCGTGCCATGCCCACCCGCTGCGGCAAAAACCAAGTGCCGCCGGTGTCGGGAATCAAACCAATCTTGGAAAAGGCTTGTAAGAAAGATGCGGATTTAGTCGCCACGACCAAATCACAGGCCAAGGCCAGCGAAGCCCCCGCGCCCGCCGCAATCCCGTTGACCGCCGCAAGGGTCGGCACACGCAAGTTCTGCAGCCGCAGGATAAGGGGCTTGTAGTTGGCTTCGACCATGTTGCCAATGTCCGGCATCTTGCCGTCTACCTTGGCCATGTCGGGGTCGGCCAAATCTTGACCAGCACAGAAGGCACGCCCCGCGCCGCTCAACACAAGGACGCGTGCTGTGCGGTCTGCTTGGACGTGGTCCAGTGCGGTGCGCAGCTCGGCGTGCATTTCGCCGGTAAAGCTGTTCAATTTTTCTGGGCGGTTAAGTGTCAGGCGGGCAATGCCGTCGGACAGGCTCAAGCTGATAGTGTTGAAATTCATCTCGGCCTCTTAGACGTGGTAACGACGTTGAACAACCACAAAGCGGTTGGCGACGAAGGCCGCATCGGCGTAGGAGGCATTGGCAGCGGGATTGCCACCCGTGCCGTGGAAGTCGGAGTAAGCCGCCGATTGGTTCACAAAGACCCCACCGGTCAGGTTAATCGACAGGGCGACTTTAGAGCGCAGGGTTGCAGCGGTCATGGCATCAATCACATCGGGACGGGTGGAGTAAATACCCGCCGTCAATGCCCCGTGGGTGGCAATCATCCGCTCGGAGAGGGCGATGGCTGCTGCTGTATCTTCTACCTTGACGATAAAGCTGATGGGGCCAAAGCGTTCTTCCATATAGGCTTTTTCGTCGGTGGCATCGCAGGCCAGCAGAATCGGGGTGCGGACTTCGGCTTGTGGAAATTCAGGATTGTCGAGCTTGGTAGAGGCCAGAATGACCTTGCCCAGTGCCCCGCTATCGGCTTCGTGAATCCGCTTCAGGGTGTCGGCAGACTGCACCGCACCTAGGACGGCCAGCGCGACTTCGGGCTTGGATAGGAAGCCAGAGAGGGCTTTGGCCAAGTCGGCGCACACGTCGTCGTAGCTCTTGTGGCCATCTTCGGTGTCGATGCCGCCAGCAGGCACAAAAATCGCCTGAGAAGTGGTGCACATCTGGCCGGAGTAAAGCGACAGCGTAAAGGCAAGGTTACGCAACATCGGTTTGTAGGCATCGGTGGAGTCGATAACGATGTTGTTGACCCCTGCCAGCTCGGCATAGACGCGGGCTTGGCGGCAGTGTTCGACGAGCCACTGACCAAAAACATTGCCACCGGTGAAGTCAATCGACTTGATGGCGGGGTGGGTAACCAGCTTTTGCGTGGTTTCGCGCTTGTCGGTGACGCACAGGGTGACAAGGTTGGGGTCGATGCCGTTTTCGGCCAGCACCGCCCGCACGGTGCGTACGGTAATGGCGGCGGGCAGGATGGCATTGCTGTGTGGTTTAACAATTACGGCGTTGCCGGTAGCCAAGGCCGCAAACAGGCCTGGGTAGGTGTTCCACGTCGGGAACGTGCCACAGCCCACCACCACGCCCACCCCTTGACCGACGATTTCAAAGTGCTTCTTCATTACCAAGGCGGGGTTTTTGCCCTGCGGCTTGTCCCAAATGGCTTCGGTCGGCACAAAGCTTTGTTCGCGGTGGGCGTAGGCGACGGCTTCAAGGCCGCGCTCTTGGGCGTGCGGTGAGCCGGCTTGGAAGGCCATCATCCAGCCCTGACCCGTGGTCAGCATCACGGCGTGCGCCAGTTCAAAGCTCTGCTTGTTCAGACGATCCAATATCTCTAGGCAAATGCCGGTACGGCCCTCGGCACCGATCTTTTGCCAACCTGTCATCGCCTTTTGCCCTGCACTAATCAGGGTTTCGTAGTCGCACACAGGGTATTGCACATTCAGCGCAACGCCATAGGGGGACTGTTCGCTCCCCGCCCAGCCGGTGCAGCTGGGTTGGTCAATTTCAAATTTCTTGCCAAGGTGGGCATCGAAAGCCTGTTTGCCGACTTCGGCAGCGGTTTCACCGTAAGTTTTAGGGCTGGGCATTTCGTTGTAGGCCGACCAATAGCCACGGGTACGAATGGCTTCGAGTGCGCCATCTAGGGTGGCACGGTGCTTATCCAATAAAGGGTGCGTCATTGAAATCTCCTTGGCGATAGTCTTGGTCTTGAGGGCGTGTATACCTGCGTCACACATCCTCTAACGATACGAAGTATGTTTGTTTGTGTCAAACAAAAGTATCGAAAATAAGACCAAGAAACAATATTCTGCCTAAAGATATTAGTTACGACGATGTGAAAAAAACCAATAAAAACAAGTAAAGAAACAGGTTTGTGTAGGTTTTGTTTTCTTGAATTCTGAATTGAGGAATTTATTTTAACGAAAAATTTTATGGAAACGATACAAGAATCGTTGACATGCTGGATTGGTTGGTATCATTATTTGCTCGGTACTACCCAACCACCCTAGGTGGTGTATGACCCTAACAACAAAACCCACGCCAAGGAGGAGATATGGCAAGCCACAAGGAACGTTTTGCAGACAAGATGGAGTTTCCACCGGAAACCCCACAACCGAACATCTACCCACTGTCTTGGAACGCCAATACCAAGAAGCTGCAAGAAGTATGGGAAGCCTCCCTGCGTGAAAACTGGGACCCAGAAAAGCTGCCTTGGGATACGCTGGACGTAGACAGCTACACATGGGAAGAGCGCGAATCCATCGCCTACTGGTGGAGCCTGCTCTCCGTATTCGATGCTTCCGCCCCGCCGGTCTTTGCTGAAGCACTGATCAAAACCTACGAAGTGCACGAAGAAGACCCTGTTCGTAAGTGCTTCTTCTCGGTGACCCGTGACGAGCAAAACCACGAAATCATGTGCGGTCTGGCGATTACCAAGCTGCTCGGCCATCCCGACCCGATTACCTACGAACCCAAGACCGACCTTGGCCGTCGCTTGCAAAAGAACGTCAAGTGGCTGTACTTCAACGGGGGGCGTTACTGGACGGGTTACAAACAGGCCGTGCCTAAATACGACTTGGCTGTCCTGTTTAGCTCCTTCTTGATGGGCGAAATCGCTGCGGCCACCATCTTCAAGCAGATGTTCGACAACTCCCGCGAAGCTGTCTTTAAAGAGGGTTTCAAGAACATTGGGCGCGACGAAGGTCGCCACATGGCGATTTGCATGGCGGTGATGGAGCGCGATTACCCTGGCCTCGAAGAGTCTACCAAGGCCATCGTAACCAAGCAGATTCGTGCCGGTTACCTGTTCCTCTCCGCGGTGTTGTTTGAGCCACCGATGGAATTCTGGGACTTGCCGGCTGACTTTATCGCCAACCAACGTGAAGGCGAAGAAATCGCCCGCGCGGCGGGTTTCGGTATTCCAAGCTACGAAGCCAAGTTGGAAAACTGGCGGAACGCGATGATTAACCTGAAGAGTGTGCTTGACCGTTACAACATCCCGTTCCCAGCCATTCCAGAAGTCGGCATCACCGGCCAAGAAGTGTCTGACATCGACATGGATGACATCATTCCCGTGTTCTGATGGGTTGCACCGTCATCCCTGCCAAAAGCGGGGGTGACGACGGGTTTTAAGAACGTGTTAAAAGGTATGCCAGCCGGTTCCTCGCAAGGGGCGCCGGCTTTGCCACAACAGAGAAGCGAAAGAACTAAGGGGAAGAAAAAATGGCTCGCATCATCATGCAACCCTCCGGCAAATCGGTTGATTGCGCCTACGGGGACACCGTCCTGATGGCACTCGAAAAGGCCGGCTATGCCCTGCCCAATAACTGCCGTGCCGGTGCGTGTGGCGAATGCAAGGTCAAGGTCACCCATGGTCAGTTTGACCAAGGCATGGTGCTGGACATGGCTTTGTCGCAAGAAGAGCGTAAGCAGGGGTTTGGGCTGATGTGTATGGCCAAGCCGATTTCTGAGGAGCTCACGATTGAGTGGGGTACCGAGGATGCCAAACCCAAACTTTTCCCCCCGCGTGAAGATGCACTGTTCGTCGTTACCGACAAAAAATCTATCGCGGCGCGGGTGGTTGAGCTGCGTTTGCGCCCTGTCGGTCAACCTATCCGCTATTGGCCCGGCCAATATGTCACGCTGGGCAACCCTCGCGCTGACATCGCCGCACGCGCCTATTCGATTTCCAATGCACCGCGCCCCGATGGCGAATTGGTGCTGCAAGTCGCCCGTGCCGAAGGCGGCGTGACCAGTAACTGGGTACACGACACCTTGACTATCGGTGATAGTGTCAAAATATCAGGGGCTTACGGCACCTTTATCGGCGACCCCTCGGTGGATACGCCGGTGCTCTGCATTGCCGCTGGGACGGGCTTAGCCCCTGTGCTTGCGCTGGCAGAAGCCGCCCTGCGACGCGGTTTCCGCAAGCCGGTCACCATGCTTTTCTCCGCCCGCAGCAGAGAAGATATTTACAGCCTCGGCATGATGGCGTGGTGGCGTACCAAGCACCGCAATTTTGACTACAAAGTCACCCTGACGCGCGAAACCGCCGAAGGCTATCTGTCTGGCCGTATTGATGTTGCCCTGCCGCAGCTTTTCAAAGACCTGTCCAAGCACACCATTTTTATTGCCGGCAGCCCCGCCTTTGTCGATGCCGCCGCGGCCGCCGCCAAGGCGCTCGGTGCACAGGATGGCTTGGTGCATACCGAAGGCTTCTTCGCCCAACAGCAGCCGGTGGTGGCCGATGCTGACCACTTGCTGACCCACTAGGAACCTGTTTGCGACCTGCGAGACTCGGGTGAGCCTGCGTTGAAATTCGCAAAAAAAATGTGTGCTGATTCAAGTCCAACGCCGCTTTTTTTCGAATTTCGCCTTGGCTGACCCTTCGTTCGCTAGGTCGTAAACAGGCTCTACACTGCCATCGCACAAAAATAATCATTGAGGAGATAACGATGAACGCGATATGCCCGCAGGCAGGGAGGTCGTAATGCTTGCCCAATTCCTGCAATTTCTCTTTTCCGGCATCACGGTGGGGGCGACTTACGCCCTCGCCGCGCTCGGCTTTACGCTGATTTACAACGCCAGCAACGTCATCAACTTCGCCCAAGGTGAATTCATCATGCTGGGCGGCATGTTGGCCGTGTACTTCACCCAAGCGGGGCTGCCTTTGCCGGCTGCTTTGCTGCTGGCGATTCTGATACCCGCCGTCGTGGGGGTGCTGGTTGAGAAGCTGGCGATTGAGCCGGTTAAGGGGGCTGAAACGGTCACGCTGATTATTATCACCATTGGCGCGTCTCTCGTGATTCGCGGCTTAACCTCGGTGATATTTGGCAAGAGCACCTACAGCCTGCCGGCTTTTTCTGGCGATGCCCCGATTGAGATTTTGGGCGCGACGCTGATGCCACAAAGCTTGTGGGTGCTGGGTGTGACCGCCATCGTCGTGGTCGCGCTCTGGTATTTCTTTAACCGGACTTTGCAGGGCAAGGCGATGTTGGCCACCTCGTATAACCGATTGGCCGCCGAGCTGGTCGGCATCAATACCGGTTGGGTGCTGTTTATGAGCTTTGCCATGTCGGCGGCACTGGGCGCCTTGGGGGGGATTCTGATTACCCCGATTACGCTGACCTCCTACGATGTGGGCATCATGCTCGGTCTAAAGGGGTTTGTGGCGGCGGTGGTGGGCGGCCTCGGTAACGGGCTGGGTGCGGTGGTTGGTGGTCTGTTGGTGGGCATTTTGGAAGCCATGGGGGCGGGCTATATTTCATCCGCTTACAAGGATGCGATTCCCTTCGTGCTTATCCTGCTTATTCTCTTCTTCATGCCGCGCGGTCTGTTTGGCGGCAAATCGACGGATCGGGTGTGAGCATGAAAAACAATCCCTATCGTGGTCTTTATATCGTTATCGCGATTCTATTGGTGCTGCCTTTTGTGCTGCCCAATAGCTTCTACCTTGACCTTGCCGTACGCATGGCCATCAATGCGGTCATCGTGCTTGGCCTTAACCTGCTGATTGGCTTTGCGGGGCAGATTAGCTTGGGCCATGCCGGCTTTTTGGGTATCGGTGCCTATGCCTCTGCTGTGCTGCCCACCCACTTTGGTTGGCACCCGCTGCTGGCGATGGCGGCCGGCGCCGTGGTGACGGGTCTGTTGGCTGCACTGGTAGCGCGTCCCATCTTTAAGCTCAAGGGTCACTATCTGGCCATGGCGACGCTGGGGCTGGGCATTATTATCAACATCGCCCTGCGTAACGAAGCGCAATGGACGGGTGGCCCCGATGGGATGCCCGTACCGGCGATGGGACTGCTTGGTTTTGACCTGACCACCGATAAACAATGGTACTGGGTGGTCGCGCTATTGCTGTCGGTCAGCGTCTGGACCTCGCTTAATCTGATCAACTCGCCTTTTGGTCGCGCCCTTCGCGCCCTCCACGGCTCAGAAGTCGCTTCACAAGTCGTTGGGGTGGATGTGGTGCGGTATAAGGTGGCGATTTTTGTGCTCTCCGCCGTGTTTGCCAGCCTGATGGGGAGTGTTACCGCGCATTACGTCGGTTTTGTCAGCCCCAACTTTGCCGACTTCTTCCACTCTATCGAGCTGGTCACGATGGTGGTTATTGGCGGTATGGCCTCGGTGTATGGCTCGCTGGTTGGCGCGGTGCTTCTGACCGCGCTGCCACAGGCATTGGCCACCTTTGAGGGCTGGGAAACCGTGGTCTTCGGCAGCATTTTGATGGGCTGCATGATTTTTCTGCCCAAGGGTCTGGTGCCCACGCTGGCGGCTAAATTTGGCAAGGGAGAATAAGCGTGGCACTCCTCGACGTATCCCAACTTTCTATCCATTTTGGCGGGGTCAAAGCCGTGCAAAATGTCAGTTTCAGCATTGATGCCGGCATCGTCTATTCGGTCATCGGCCCTAACGGTGCAGGCAAAACCACGCTGTTCAACCTGATTACCGGCGTTTACAAGCCCACCAGCGGCGACGTTCGTCTTGATGGCGAAGCCATTGGCGGCAAGTCGCCGAACGAACTGGCACAGCGCGGTGTGGCGCGTACCTTCCAGAACCTGCAAATCTGCATGAACATGACGGCTATCGAGAACGTCATGGTCGGGGCGCATTTGCGCTTGGACCGCAACCTGATTAAAGCCGCCTTGCGCTTCCCCACGCTGAAACGGCGCGATGCCGAACTGCGCGAAGAAGCGGCGGAATTGATGCAGTTTGTCGGCTTGGAAAAATACACCGAGGCACGCGCCGACAGCATGCCTTACGGTGCGCTCAAACGTTTGGAAATCGCCCGTGCCTTGGCCATGAAGCCGCGCTTGCTGTTTCTGGACGAACCCGCCGCTGGCCTCAATCCCAAAGAAACCATCGAGGTCGATCATCTGGTACGCAAGGTGGCCGATGCGGGCATTACCGTCGTACTGGTTGAGCACGACATGAAAATGGTGATGAATCTATCGGACCGCATTCTGGTGCTCGACTACGGCAAAAAACTCGCCGAGGGCACGGGTGAAGAGGTAAGACAGAATCCAGACGTGATTGCAGCTTACTTGGGCGCGCACGCCTGACAGGGATAAAGACATGGAAGCACTCAGAATCATCAGCGAAGAACATCGCAACCTGTGGCGCATTGCCAGCACGCTAGACAGCGTGGCTGAAGAAATGGCGGCGGGACAGCCCGTTGAGTCGGCCTTCTTCTCGGCCATCTTCGATTACATCGAAGAGTTTATGGATGGCTGCCACCACGCCAAGGAAGATGAATATCTCTTCCCCTGCTTGCGCCAGCGCAGTGCCGAGGCCGCAGCGGTGCTGGATCGTTTACAGGCCGAACACCGTAACGGGCCAGAAATTCTCAAAGCCTTACGTACCCAATTGGCGGCGGCCGCAGGCTCGGGAAACGAGGCCTTCCTTGCTGCCCTGCGCACCTACACGCAAAGCCTGCGCAACCATATCCGTACCGAGGAAAAAGACTGCATCCCCTTGGCGCGTGAGGTGCTTTTGCCAGAAGACTGGCGCGACATCGACCGTGCTTTTCTGGACAACAACGACCCGCTTTTTGGCGAAAGTGCCCGTGCCGAATACCGCGAGCTGTTCCACCGCATCGCGAATCTCGCACCGGAGTCGGTGGGGCTGGGGGCGCACAGTACCGGCGAATTGCAGCAGCGCAATACGGCGGCATTCAGTCATGGTGAGGCACTGCTGTCGGTATCGGGGCTGGAAAGCTGCTACGGTCGCATCAAGGCGCTCAAGGGCTTGAGCCTAGAGGTACGCCAAGGCGAACTGGTGGCACTGGTGGGGGCGAATGGTGCAGGCAAGACCACTTTTCTGCGCACCCTGTCCGGCATCCAGCCGATGAGTGCGGGCAGTATTCAGTTTGCGGGTGAAGATATTTCGGCGCTGCGCTCTGATTTGCGGATGCGCCGTGGTATCTGCCAAAGCCCAGAAGGGCGGCAAGTTTTTGGCCCGCTGTCGATTGAGGACAATTTGCGTCTCGGGGCGTACTCTCAGCCCAAGCACCAAGTCGAAGGCGACATGGAAAAAATCTTTGCCATGTTTCCCATCCTCAAGGAAAAACGTGCCTTGCCCGCGGGTACGCTGTCTGGTGGCCAGCAGCAAATGCTGGCGATTGGTCGTGCGCTGATGGGGCGGCCAAAGATGCTGTTACTCGACGAGCCTTCTATGGGCTTGGCACCGCTGCTGGTCGAAGAAGTGTTTAACGTCATTAAGATGCTGAAGGCACAGGGGATGACCATTCTATTGGTCGAGCAAAATGCCTTTGCCGCGCTGGCCATCGCCGACCGTGGTTATGTGCTGGAAACCGGCAGTATTACGCTCACCGGCACTGGGCACGCCCTGATTAGCAACGAGCAGGTGCGGGCGGCCTACCTCGGCATGTGATGCCAACCCCTACATTCAACCTCTATTAAAGGCCTTCGCCATGCTGAAGTTACTCACCCCTTGCCGCCTTGGCGCACTGGAGCTCCGCAACCGTATCGTGATGGCACCTCTGACGCGCTGCCGTGCCGACAACGATGGTTTTGTGCCAACCGACCAGATGGCGCGTTACTACGCACAGCGGGCGAGTGCCGGTCTGATTGTTTCGGAAGGGGCTATCGTCTCGCCACAGGGGCGCGGCTATCCTTTCACCCCAGGTATCTGGTCTGAGGCGCAGGTGGCGGGCTGGCGCAAGGTGACGGATGCGGTTCATGCCGAAGGGGGCTTAATCGTGTGCCAGCTCTGGCATTGTGGCCGCCTGTCGGTGCCGGCCTACCACCAGGGTGAGCCGCCGGTTGCGCCGTCAGCCATCAATCCAAACTGGGAGATGTTTACCCCCCAAGGTTTGGCCAAGACCGTCACGCCACACGCCCTGACGCGTGCGGACATTGCCGGTATTGTGGCCGACTTTGCGCGGGGAGCCGCCCATGCCCGCGCCGCCGGTTTTGATGGGGTAGAAATCCATTCTTCGAACGGCTACCTGTTTCACCAATTTTTCTCGTCCTGCTCAAATGTGCGCGACGATGAATACGGCGGCTCACCCGAAAACCGTGCGCGTTTCTTTTTCGAAGTGCTTGAGGCGGTGGGGCGTGAACTGCCCTTTGACCGTATTGGCTTTCGCCTGAACCCCATGCTGAATAAATTTCACGGCATCGTCGTGGATGAGCACACCGTGCCGACGTGGGAATACATTATCCGCCGTGCCAATCAGTACGGCTTGGCCTACCTGCATCTGACCGAGCCGGTCTCGCCCAAGCAGATAGAAGGCAACCCCCACGGTCTTGCCGATGTCGGCCAATATTTCCGCCCGTTGGCCACCATGCCCCTTATCAGCAATGGCAACCTGACCCGCGAAACCGGCGAGGCGCGTCTCCAAGGCAATCTGTGCGATGCCGTGGCCTACGGCAAGGCGTGGATTGCCAATCCAGATTTGGTCGAACGCTTTGCCCGCGATGCCGAGCTGAACGTGCCGGATGTCGATACCTTTTACCAGGGCGGCGAACGCGGCTATCTTGATTACCCGTCTCTGAGTGCCTGTTCAAAGTCTGTGAGACTCGGGTAAGCCTGCGTTGAAATTCACAAAAAACTGCGGGTGGACTCAAGCCCAACGGCGTTTTTTTGCGAATTTGGCCTTGGCAACCCCTACGCCATCAAGATCATAAACAGGCTTTTAGCAAGCCTGCTCCCCCCCACCAGAGAACGGTATCCCGCATGTTTGGGATACCGTTCTCTGGTGCGTGACGTGTACCGCTACAAGCCCCGCCGATACGGAATCGCTTCGGCGATATGCTGCGCGTTGATTTGGGCGGTTGCCGCCAAGTCGGCAATGGTGCGTGCCACCCGCAAAATCCGGTGGTAAGCCCGCCCAGAGAGGTGAAAGCGGGCAATGGCTTGTGCCGCCAGTGCCAAGCCAGCGGCATCGGGGGTGGCCATAGCTTCGAGCTGTGCGCCCTGTAACTGTGCATTGGCGCACCCTTGTCGGGCAAGCTGCACCCCAAATGCGGCTTCGACCCGCGCCCGTACCGCCGCGCTGCTTTCGCCAGATGCGGTGTGTTGCAGGGCTTCGGCGGGCAAAGACGGGACTTCGACCCGCATATCAATCCGGTCATATAGCGGCCCCGACACCCGTCCACGGTAGCGTTCGACTTGGGCGGGGGTGCATTGGCAGCGACCCGACGGATGCCCCAAATAGCCACAGGGGCAGGGATTCATCGCGGCCATCAACTGAAAACGGGCAGGAAAGGTGACTTTGCGATTGGCGCGTGAAATGGCGACGTGGCCGGTTTCGAGCGGCTCACGCAGCATGTCGAGGGTGCGGCGGTCAAATTCGGGCAGCTCATCCAAAAACAACACGCCGTGCTGCGCCAACGACACTTCGCCGGGGCGCGGCTGTGAGCCGCCGCCAATCAGGGCGGCAGACGAGGACGAGTGGTGCGGGCTGCGAAACGGGCGCACACGCCACTGGTGGGCGGTAAAGCCTTCTGGCGACAGCGAGTGAACCGCCGCTGTTTCGATGGCTTCTTCTTCGCCCATAGTGGGCAAGATGCCGCCCAGCCGTGCCGCCAACATGGATTTCCCTGTTCCAGGGGGGCCCACCAGCAACAGGCTATGTTGCCCTGCAGCGGCAATCTCCAAGGCGCGGCGGGCGGCTTGCTGGCCTTTCACATCGGCCAAATCGGCTTGATACGGCGCGGCGGGCAAGGCGGTGAGTGGGGAGGGCGGAGGGAGTTCGGCATGACCATTGAGCATGGCACACACGGCCAATAGGTTTTCTGCGGCACGCACATCCACACCCGACAGGCGGGTGGCTTCGGTGGCGGAGGCTGCAGGCAAAATCAGGATGCGCCCAGCCCGCCGTGCCGCCAAGGCCATCACCAAGGCACCGCGCACGGGGCGCAGATTACCGTTGAGGGCGAGTTCACCGGCCAGTTCGACTTCGCCCAGCCGGTCGGCCGCAATTTGTCCTGAGGCTGCCAAGACGGCAATAGCAATCGCCAAGTCAAACCGCCCCGAGTCTTTGGGTAAATCAGCGGGGGCGAGGTTGACGGTAATGCGCCGGTTAGGAAATTCAAACCCTGCGAGGCTAATGGCCGCCCGCACCCGTTCGCGGCTTTCTTTGACCTCGGTATCAGGCAAGCCAACCAAGGTAAAGGCAGGCAAGCCGTTCGCAAGGTGCGCCTCGACGGTGACTTCGGGTGCATCAATGCCCGCTAGGGCGCGGCTGGCAACAATGGCAAGCGACACGAGGCGGCTTACGCGCCAGGCGCTTCGGGGGTGGGGGCAGCAGCAGGGGCGGTTTCGGTAACCGGCTCGGCAACGGCTTCAGGTGCGACGGCGACGGGCGGCAGCACCAAGGCTTCAACAGCCGCCAGACGGACTTCGAGGGCTTCGAGTTTTTCGCGGGTACGGGCGAGGACTTCTTGCTGCACGTCAAATTCTTCACGCGTGACCAAATCCAGCTTAGAAAACGCCGAAGCCATCATGGTGCGGGCATTCTTTTCCATGTCTTTGGCTGGGCTGCTGGCCAGCACTTCACCGACTTTGGCACTGATTTCATCAAAAATCTTTTGGGACAACATGGTGGTTTCCTTATGCAGTGGGAGGGGAAGGTGTTTCGCGGTTCAGTGTAGCAAATGCCCACCTAAACTACAGCCGCTATTCGAATAGTACGCTGCACCAGCGTGGCGCATCATTCCTTGGGGGGTGGGGTGAGAAGGTCGCCTACTCTCTGCGCAACCAAGTTAACCAGTTGAATTTAAATAAACAATATTTTCTGGCACACATCCTGCATTAGATTGGTCGTGTTTGACTTTGTCTGGGGTATCTCCCGCAGTGCCCCTCCAGCCTGATTGTTCTAAACCGTAGGAGTCTGTTATGAAATTCGTCTCAGCCATCATTAAGCCGTTCAAGCTCGATGAAGTGCGCGAAGCCCTGTCCGCCATCGGCGTGCAAGGCGTGACCGTGACCGAAGTCAAAGGCTTTGGTCGTCAAAAAGGCCATACCGAGCTGTATCGCGGCGCGGAGTATGTGGTGGATTTTTTGCCTAAGGTCAAAATCGAAGCGGCTGTCCAAGATGATCAGCTCGACCAAGTACTCGAAGCCATCGAGCAATCCGCTAAAACCGGCAAAATCGGTGATGGCAAAATTTTTGTATTTCCGCTGGAACAGGTGGTGCGTATCCGCACCGGCGAAACCGGCAACGAAGCGGTTTAACCTCTCGTCAACAGGATGCCCCTCGCCTACACCCCCGCGAGCGGTGCTCACCCCCCCTTAGTGTGGAGAATCCCAGCATGAAGAAATTACTCGCCTCGCTCTGCGTGGCAGGTTCGCTCCTTTTGAGCGTACCCACCTTTGCAGAAGACCCCGCTGCACCGCCGGTTGCGGCGGCTGCTACGCCCGCTGCTGAACAGCCTGCCGCAGCAACTGCCGCAACGCCTGCCCCTGCGGCAGTTGCTGCTGTCCCCGCTGCAGCCCCTGCACCGGTCGGCCCAGCATTGCAAGTGGTTGAAGCCAAAACCATCAACGCGGGCGATACCGCGTGGGTGTTGATTTCTACCGCCTTGGTGCTGTTTATGACCATTCCTGGCCTGTCCCTGTTCTACGGTGGCATGGTGCGCAAAAAGAACGTCTTGGCCACCCTGATGCAAAGCTTCGCGATTACCGCTTTGGTGACCGTGTTGTGGGCGGTGATTGGCTATAGCTTGGCCTTTACCCCTGGCAACCCGTTTATCGGTGGACTAGACCGCGTGCTGCTCAACGGTATGGTCTACGCCAAAGAAGCAGGCACGTTGTCGGTAAACACCTTGCTGGCCGCTACGATTCCAGAATCCGTGTTTATGATGTTCCAAATGACCTTTGCCATCATCACCCCCGCGCTGATTACCGGTGCGTTTGCTGAGCGGATGAAGTTCTCTTCGATGTTGGTGTTTATGGCCGTGTGGTCTTTGTTGGTTTACTCGCCTGTGGCGCACTGGGTATGGGAACCCGGTGGCTGGATGTTTGAAAAAGGCGTGTTGGACTTTGCAGGCGGCACCGTGGTGCACATTAACGCCGGTGTAGCAGGTTTGGTTTGTGCTTTTGTCTTGGGCAAGCGCGTGGGCTTTGGCCGCGAAGCGATGCCTCCGCACAACTTGGTGCTGACCCTGATTGGTGCGTCGATGTTGTGGGTGGGTTGGTTTGGCTTTAACGCAGGCTCGGCTTTGGCTGCGGATGGTCGTGCAGGGATGGCGATGGTCGCCACCCAAATCGCCGCAGGGATGGCTGCTTTGACTTGGATTTTTGCCGAGTGGATGGCTAAGGGTAAGCCTTCGGTACTGGGGATTGCTTCTGGTGCGGTGGCAGGCTTGGTGGCGATTACCCCTGCCGCTGGTTTTGTTGACCCTAAAGGTGCGCTGGCAATTGGCGCGATTGCAGGGGTTGGCTGCTACTGGGGCGCAACCGGCCTGAAGCACATGCTGGGCTACGATGATTCCTTGGACGCGTTTGGTGTGCACGGCGTGGGCGGCATCATCGGTGCGATTCTGACCGGCGTGTTTGCAGTGAAAGAAATTGGCGCGGTAGACGGCAGCGTGATGACCCAATTGCTGGGTGTGGGTGCGACCGTGGCGTATAGCTTGGTGATGACCTTTGTGATTCTGAAGGTGATTGACTTGGCGATGGGTCTACGTGTGGCCGAAGAGCAAGAACGCGAAGGCTTGGATGTGACTTTGCACGGCGAACGTGTGGAGTAAGCCTCTGGCCTAGGCCTTAGGGTCTGCGCAATCAAACAAGCCCCCCAGTCTCACGATTGGGGGGCTTGTTGTTTGTGCAGGGCTGGTTACAGATGCTGCGCTGTCCGGTGCCCCTTGCCTAGCCAACAGGTCAGACAGGGGCGGTGTGCGTCACGTCAAAGGCGGAAACTATGCACTGCCTTATCCAGCTGGCTGGCCAAGGTTTTGAGGTGCACTGTCGCATCGGCGGTTTGCATCACCGCGCGGCTATTTTCTTCCGAAAGCTGGGCAACTTGCTCCACATTCCGCGCCACGTCTTGGCTGGCCACGGTTTGTTCTTTCAGCGCGAGGCTGATGTCGTGAACCAGTTGGTTGATTTCATTGGCGTTATTGCTAATCGCATCAATCGCCGACTGGGCTTGCTCGGCCAGTGCCACGCCTGATTCCATCTGCACTTCGCCCGACTGCATATCCCCCACCACCACTTCAATTTCGCTGCGGATGGTGGCAATTAACCCCCCAATTTGCTGGGTGGATTGCGAAGTGCGCTCGGCCAGTTTGCGGACTTCATCCGCCACCACGGCAAAACCACGCCCTTGTTCACCGGCACGGGCGGCTTCAATGGCAGCGTTGAGTGCCAGCAGATTGGTTTGGTCGGCAATATCCCGAATCGTACCCACAATGCTGTCGATGGCTTGCGAGCGTTCGCCCAACTTGCGAGTCATTTCGGCGGAGTCACGCACCTTGCTGGCAATAGCACGCATTTCGTTGGCGGTATTGCGTACCACGCTGCTGCCTTGGCGAGACTGGTCACGCGTTTGGTCAGCACTGGCTTGGGCTTGTTGAGCGCGTTGGGCGACTTGCTCAATGCTGGTGGTGAGCTCTTCGACAGCGGCGGCCATTGCGCTGGCGGCTTCGCTTTGCTGCTGCGAGGCTTGGCTAATTTGGGCGGCGTTTTCTTGGAGCTGTAACGCCGATTGGGACAAATCACCGGAGCTGCTACGCACCCCGCCTAGAACCTCGTGCAGGGAACGCTGCATTCGACCAAAAGCGGTGAGAAGCTGGCCGGTTTCGTTGCTGCCACCCGCTGGGACGGTCAAGTTAAGCTGTTTGTTGGCAATGGCGTTGGCAATCTCGACCACTTCGGCCAGCGGCACAGTGATGTTGCGGGTAATCACAAGCGACAAAATCAAGCCCGCAGCAATGCCGACAACCAGCAGTCCAATGCTGATAAATTGTTGGAATTTCTGGCTCTCTTGATTTTTTAGAAAGTTTCTTTCGCCATTGACCGCTTGGTATTGAATCAGGGCAGATAAGGCTTCACGCGTTAGCATCCCTTGCTCTGCCAGCTGCGAATCAAAAAATAGGGCGGCTTCACCGTGACGACCTGCTTGCAATAGCTCAACCAGCTTATTGCCGAGGGTGTTGTAGCGGCTCATGGCTTCGGCCAGGGTGGTAGCCAACACTTTTTCCTCAGGGGTCAGATGAGTAGCCATGTAGGCTTGCCATTGTTTGGCAATAATGGCCTTGTGGCTTGGAATTTCGCCTAGGAATTTTTGTTGTGCTTGGGGGTTGGCAGGACGGTCGCCAATCGCATCCGCTGCCAGCATCGCCATGGCTTCGCGTTGCCGAACGGCAGAGAATGCGCCTTGCACGTCACCGAGCTGCACCGAGGCAACAAGGTTGTTCTCGTAGATGTTTTTAGCGTTGTCTATGCCCTCTTGGCTAGAAAGAATGCTTTGAATACCGACAACAAGTAACATCCCAACCAAGCTAGCAGTCAGGAAAAAGAGCTGGGCACTAATTTTTAGGTGCTTCACGGCGGGGAAATCCTTGTGGAGATTGGCAAATGCCAACTCATTATAACGCACAAACTTAGTGCATTTTTTGCCAGATAACATCAATGCAAAATGACATTAAGGCCGCTTGCCTAGGGCAAAGCGGCCTTAATGTGGGGGCGGGCTTATTGGTTAAGTGGTGCGTTTTTGATCACGGCTGGGCGAATACAGTGCAAAGTCGATTTTTGCGCTTTCAAGGTCAGCCCGCATCACCTTAATCGTGACTTCGTCGCCGAGCTTATAGGTCATGCCGCTTTTCTCGCCCACAATCGCTTGCCGGTGCATGTCGAAGTGGAAGTAATCACGTCCCAGCTCCGAGATGTGAATCAGCCCCTCAACAAACACGTCGTCCAACAACACAAACACGCCAAAGCTGGTGACGGCGTTAATTTTGCCCGAGAACACTTCGCCCACACGGTCACGCATAAAGAAGCACTTGAGCCATGCTTCGACTTCGCGGGTGGCTTCGTCTGCACGGCGTTCGGTCATGGAGCACTGCGTGCCCAGCGCGACCCAATCCCTAGGTCGGTAGACTTCACCCGCCAGCAACGCCTTGATGGCGCGGTGAACCAGCAAGTCAGGGTAACGGCGAATCGGCGAGGTGAAGTGGGTATACGCCGGATACGCCAAGCCAAAGTGGCCGGCATTGTTCGGAGTGTAAACCGCCTGTTGCAGGCTACGCAGCAACATGGTTTGCAGCACGTTGCCATCGGGGCGCAGCTTGATTTTTTCCATCAGCTTGGCGTAGTCCTTGGCCGTGGGCGTTTCGCCGCCGGGCAGGGTCAGTGCGACCAGCTTCAGGAAGCCGCGCAGCACGTCGAGCTTCTCTGGCGTGGGGCCTTCGTGAACACGGAACAGGCAAGGGTGCTGGTGGGTCAGCAAAAAATCCGCCGAGCAGACATTGGCCGCCAACATACATTCTTCAATCAGACGGTGGGCATCGTTCCGCACCACCGGCACGATACGGTCGATTTTGCCTTGCTCGTTAAACACCATCTGGGTTTCGGTGGTTTCAAAGTCAATCGCCCCGCGCCGTGCGCGTGCCGCCAGCAAGCACTTAAACAGGTCGTAGAGATTGGCCAAGTGCGGATACAGCGGATGGCCGCCTTCGGCTTGCAGGTAGTCCCACACTTGGTTGTAAGTCAGCCGCGCTTGGGAACGCATCACCGCTGGGTAGAAGCGGTATTTCTTCACTTCCCCTTTGGCGGTAATCACCATATCGCAAACCATGCACAGCCGTTCCACTTCGGGGTTCAGCGAGCAAATGCCGTTGGACAAGGCTTCGGGCAGCATCGGAATGACACGGCGCGGGAAATAAACCGAATTGCCGCGTTCTTTCGCGCTGACATCCAGCGCATCGCCGGGCAACACGTAGCTGCTGACATCGGCAATGGCGACCACAAGGCGGAAGCCTTTGCCTTGCGGCTCGCAGTACACCGCATCGTCAAAGTCGCGGGCGGTCTCGCCGTCAATGGTGACCAGCGGCAGTTCGCGCAGGTCTTCGCGCCCTTCTAGGTCTTTTTTGCGGACTTTTTTGGGGATGGCTTTGGCAGCTTCTTCGACCGCATGGCTAAACACATGGGGGAGGTCGTGTTTGCGCAGGGCAATTTCGATTTCCATACCTGGGTCAGCATAGTTACCCATGATTTCCAGTACGCGCCCCATGGGTTGAGTGTGCTTGCTGGGTTGGGCGACGATTTCAACGATAACCACTTGCCCGTGCTGGGCTTCGCCGACTTCGTTGGCTTCGATCAAAATGTCTTGGTTGATGCGGCGGTCTTCTGGCACCACAAAGAAAATGCCGCGTTCGCGGTAGAGTCGCCCCACCACGCGGGTATTGGCCCGCTGCAAAATTTCAACAATGGCGGCTTCGTTGCGTCCGCGCCGGTCTTGCCCTGCCACACGGTAAATCACATGGTCGCCGTGCAAAACGGTGTGCATTTCGCGTTCGGACAAGAACAGGTCGTCGCCGCCTTCTTCGGGCTTAATAAAGCCAAAACCATCGCGGTGGCCGATAACGCGGCCTTTTTTCAAATCCATTTTGGCGATAACGCAGAGTTGACCTTTGCGGTTAATCACCAGTTGCCCATCGCGAGCCATGGCACGGAGGCGGCGTTGGAAAAAGCCCATCTCGTCATCAAGAATGCCCAGCTGCTCTGCCAGCTCTTCGGGAATGACCGGTACGCCGGCTTGCTCTAGGCATTGCAGCACAAACTCGCGGCTGGGGAGGGGGAACTCATACGTTTCACGTTCGCGTGCTAAAAAAGGGTCTTGCTCACGCAAAGAAGAAGTGTTCTTGTTTTTTTGTTTTCTAGTCATTGACAGTCTCTATAAAATGCTTATAATTCGCCACTCACTCGCGGCAGCAGTACCGGCGCGACGTGCCCAGGTGGCGGAATTGGTAGACGCACTAGGTTCAGGTCCTAGCGCCTTCACGGGCGTGGAAGTTCGAGTCTTCTCTTGGGCACCATCCAAAAAAAAATCCCTTGCTTGCAAGGGATTTTTTTCGTCCAAAATCAGCCGACCACGGTCGGGGCAAGAACCTATCCGTGCGCTGCGATAGCCTCACCGAAGCGGAATGTGCCCACTTTGTCACGGCGCATCTCCCCGAAACCTCAGAGGCGGGCGGTCTCCCCCCACGATTCTGGCGGCCACGCGGATTCCCCCGCCCCCTGTCCCGCAAAATCGCCTACAGTAGCGGCTTTTCTACCCCCCGCTGCTGCCCGCCGCGCTGTTGACCATGACCTCTTCTGCTTCTGCCCCTGATTGGCGGCACACCTTATTTTCTCGCCGGATGTTGATTTGCGTGTTTACCGGCTTTGCTTCGGGATTGCCGCTGTATGTGCTGATTAACCTGATTCCGGCATGGTTGCGTAGCGAGCACATCGACCTTAAAGCCATTGGGTTGTTCGCGCTGATTCAACTCCCCTACACATGGAAGTTTATCTGGTCGCCGCTGATGGACCGGTTTGTGCCGCCCTTTTTGGGTCGGCGGCGGGGGTGGATGCTGCTCACCCAAATCACCCTGATAGGCCTACTGGCGTGCTTTGGGCTGTATGCCCCCCAGCAAGACATCGCCAGCATTGCCGCCCTTGCTGTGGGTGTGGCTTTTTTCTCTGCCAGCCAAGACATTGTGTTGGATGCCTACCGCCGCGAGCTGCTCAGCGATGCCGAGCTGGGCTTTGGCAATACCGTCCACATCAATGCCTACCGTTTAGCCAGCCTGATTCCGGGGTCGCTGTCGCTGATTTTGGCGGACCAGCTGCCGTGGGCGACGGTGTTTGGCATCACCGCGCTGTTTATGCTGCCCGGGCTGCTGCTGACCCTGACCGTGGCCGAGCCCCGCCTCACCGTCGCCCCGCCCAAAAGCTTGCGCGATGCCGTGGTGCTGCCTTTCCGTGAATTTATGACCCGCCAAGGCTGGCGCGGCGCGGCCACGGTGCTGGGGTTTATCTTTTTCTACAAGCTGGGCGACAGCATGGCCACGGCACTGGCCACCCCGTTTTATCTGGATACCGGCTTTACCAAAACCGAAATTGGCCTGATTGCCAAACACGCGGGGCTGTGGCCGGCGGTTATCGGCGGTTTGCTGGGCGGGGCGTGGATGGTCAAGCTGGGCATCAACCGTGCGCTGTGGGTGTTTGGCGGCGTGCAGTTGGTGTCGATTTTGGGCTTTGTTGTGCTCGACCAAGTCGGGGCGAATAAAGCCGTGCTGGCCGGTGTGATTGGCTTTGAAGCACTGGGCGTAGGACTGGGCACGGCGGCGTTTATTGCCTTTATTGCCCGTACCACCCACCCCGCTTATACCGCCACCCAATTTGCCCTGTTTACCAGCTTGGCCGCTGTGCCCCGCACCGTAGCCAATGCCGCCACCGGCTATGTGGTCGAAGCCATCGGCTGGTCACCCTTTTTCTTGGTGTGCGCCGTGCTCGGCATCCCTGGGATGCTGTTGCTGCTTAAAGTCGCCCCGTGGGGAGACGACCCCGAAATAAGCCGCGCTTAAGCCCTTCTCGCTACATTGCCCCTCAAACCACACCGGCCTGTGCAAGCAAGCGGGGCACGGGTGGCAAAAAATAACCCCACTGGGGAAACGAGGTCAGTCATGCGTATTCTATTGGTTGAAGATGATTTGCTATTGGGCGATGGCGTAGAAGCAGGTTTGCGCCAAACCGGCTTTACCGTCGATTGGACGCAAGACGGCATTTCTGCCCGCCACGCCCTGTCCACCACGCCTTACGATGGCGTGATACTCGACATCAACTTGCCGCGTTTGTCAGGGCTGGATTTGCTGCGCGAACTGCGCCGTGCCAACAACGCCATCCCCGTACTGCTGCTGACCGCTCGCGATACGGTAGAAGACCGCATCAAGGGGCTGGATGCAGGGGCGGACGATTATCTGGTCAAGCCCTTTGCCTTGGGCGAGCTGGTGGCGCGGCTGCGGGCGGTGGTACGCCGTGCCAGTGGTCGTGCCAGCCCTGTGCTGGAGTATCAGGGGCTGGCGATGAATCCCAGTGCCCATACCGCGACGTTTAACGGCGAATCTTTAGAGTTCACCGCCAAAGAGTTCCAGTTGCTGGTGCTGTTGATGGACCACCGCAACCAAGTGCTCTCCCGCCAGCAAATTGAAGAAAAACTCTACGGCTGGAATCAGGAAGTCGCCAGCAACGCGGTCGAAGTCCACATCCACCATGTCCGTAAAAAGCTGGGCAGCCAGTGCATTCGAACGCTGCGCGGCGTGGGCTACCAACTGGGGCAACTGGGGCAGACGGCGGAAGAGTCTCCTGCTTGAAGGGTTTTTACCCACGGCGGCGAGGCCGCCAAAGCTAAAAACCAAACTCAAAACCAACCACCCCACCCCTACGGGGCACCCCTCCACGGGAGGGGAATAAAAGCCAAATCCACCCGCGGCGTACGTCACCAGTTGCGGGGCATCGCCGCCCAACCCCGCTGCCGCCAGCCGTGGCGCAGGAGACAGCGTCGCCGCCGCGATTCCCCGCTACTTGGAGGGGTGGACGGCAACGCCAGACGGGGAGGCTGGCGAGACCGCGAAAGCCCCCCCCGCAGGCTCGGTTTTTTCGTTTGCGTCGAAACAAGGACACCTCAATGCCCAAATGGCTCACCCCCCAAACCCAGTCTATTCGCACCCGTTTGCTACAACTATTGGCTTTGGGCTTGCCGTGCTTGTGGCTGGTCAGCGCGTGGTTTGCTTACGATAAAGCCTTGGACGAAATCAACGAGCTGTTCGACACCGAGCAGATTTTGTTTGTCGAGCTGATGGCATCGGTGGCCAGCAAAGTGCCGCACACCAATGGCGTGCGGCTGCCACCGGCGGCGATTCCCAATGTACGGGGACACGCCAAACGCACCGGTGGCGACATCGAACCGAGCGATTACGCCTACGAAATGCGGGACGATTCGGGTCGCCCTTGGCTGACCTCGCAAAACCCCATCAACATTCCCTACCGCCCTAGCTATGCGGGCTTTGCCAATGCCGAGATTGGCGGGCAAGTATGGCGGGTGTACTACCTGCAATATCCCACTCAGCACCTTTACCTTGCTGTGGCACAAAAGCTCAAAGAGCGGCGCAGCTTTGCCAAAGACATTGTCACCGCCCAAATGGGCGTGTGGCTGCTGTCGTTTCCTTTTTTGCTGATGTGGGTGTTGTTTGCGATTCGTAAAAGTCTGCGCCCCTTGGCCGTGGTGTCCAAAGAACTGGCGGCGCGTGACCCCTTCGCGCTCAGCCCTTTGGTGCAGCCTGTCCCCGAAGAAATCGCGCCGCTGGTCAATACCTTAAACGCCCTCTTGGCGCGGCTGGAAACCCAGTTTGATAGCGAGCGTCGTTTTACCGGCGATGCCGCCCACGAGCTGCGCACACCCTTGGCCGCGCTGCGGGTGCAGGTCGAAGTCGCCCAAATGGCGGGCGACGAAACCAGTCGGCAGCGTGCTTTAGGGCAGTTGCTCCACGGCATCGACCGCGCCACCCGTTTGGTCAGCCAGTTGCTGACCCTCTCGCGGCTAGACCACGCCAGTTTGGCGGGGCGCACTGCCTGCGATCTGAACGCGCTGTTTCGCCGCACCCTAGACGAAGCCGCCGACCGCGCCGTGCAGCGCGGGGTGCTGATCGACATCGCCAGCACGGCACCTTGGCTCTGCCAAGCCGACCCCGACGTGCTGTGTTTGCTGGTCAATAATCTGGTGAATAACGCGCTGAACTACACCTCGGAGGGTGGGCGGATTTGTCTGACGGCAGAAGCAGGGCGGCTGGTGCTGGAAAACACGGCACCCACCTTGGCGGCAGATAGCTTGGTGCGGCTGGGGGAGCGGTTTTATCGTCCGCCGGGGCAAAGTGCCTTGGGCAGTGGCTTGGGGCTGTCGATTGCCCGTCGGGCGGCGGGGCTGTCGGGGCTGGAGATTGTCTGGACCAGCCGCAATGGGCTGTTTAGTGCCCAGATTGGGCGTTGAAAACCGGCGCTGCTGGTGTGAGATGAGCGGGGCGGGGGGCTCTCCCGTGCCACGGCTGGTGGCAGCGGGGTTGGGCGGTGATGCCCCGCCGCTGGTCGCCACTGGGCCTTGGCTGCTATTCCCCTCCCGTGGAGGGGTACGCCGTAGGTGGGGGGGCTTTGGGTCTGGCAGCATGGCCACCAACCGCCCCGTCCAGCTGTGCCGTCGCCCCCCTTCGCCGGAGTGGCACGGTAGGTCGGGTTTCAACCCGACAACGCGACATCGCGTCGGCTGGCGGCGGGGGTGGGCTTGTCTCGTAGGACGTGGCGAAATCGGGCTGAAGCCCGACCTACGGGGGGCGGTGCCAATGACACCGTTGCTCGGGCTGGGTGGTGATGCCCCACCGCTGCTGGCCGCAGGGTTTCGCCTTTATTCCCCTCCCGTGGAGGGGTGGGGTGGTTGCCTTTGGGTTTGGTTTTTGGGTTTGGCAGCCTCGCCACCAACCGCCCCGTCTGGCGTTGCCATCGCCCCTTATCCGGCAAAGGGGAATAAAAGCAAACACCGCAGTGATTGCGCTTTTTTGCGCATTTCGCCTTGGCTAACCCGTCGTTCGCTAGGCCGTAACCCCCCCTACCCCGCCGCCTTCAGCAGCGGGTTCAGCACATTGCGGGCGGCTTGTGAAATCTCACCGGCAGTCAATCCAAGCGGTCCGATGCTGTTTTCTGCCAAGGCTTCGGCAGCGCGACCCGTCAGCCAGCAACCCAGCGTGGCCGCTTCAAAAGGGCTCAGCCCCTGCGCCATCAAACCGGCAATCACCCCTGTCAATACATCACCTTGCCCTGCGGCGGCCATGCCGCCATTGCCCGTGGGGTTGACGACAAAATCCCCCAACGGCTGGGCAATGATGCTGCCCGACCCTTTGAGCACCACCACGGCGGCAAACCGTGCGGCAAGGGCTTGGGCGGCGGCAATGCGGTCAGCTTGCACCTTGGCGACCGTGCAGCCCAACAGGCGGGCGGCTTCGGCGGGGTGGGGGGTCAGCACGCACAGCGCGGGGTGGGTGGCGACTTGCTCGGCTAAGGTCGGGTTTTTGGCCAATACATTCAGCGCGTCGGCATCCCACACCATCGGCAAACACCGCTCTAGGATTTGCCCCAACAGGGTGGCGGCACTTTTGGCGGTGCCCAAGCCCGGCCCCACGGCAAACACCGTCACCACGGGGTCATCCACCAGCCACGCGGCATCGCGCAACATCAGCTCGGGGTAAAGCGGGTCGAGCGGCAAGCTGGAGCCGACAAAGCCGCCCAGCACTTTGCCCGTGCCAATCAGCAAGGCCGCCCGCGCCGCCAACAATACCGCCCCGCCCATGCCTTCGGCACCGCCCATCACCGCCACGCTGCCAAAATTGCCTTTGTGGCAGTTATGCGGACGAATCAGGCGTTTTAGGGTGGCGGCTTGGGGATAGTTCAAATGCCCCACCGGCTTGGGCAGATGGGCTTCGGGCACGTCTAGCGTGGCAAGGGCGATGTCGCCGCAATAGTCGCGGCCATCGGCGGTATACAGCCCCGGCTTGGCGGCGATAAAGGTCAGGGTGGCCTGAGCGCGTACGGCAACAGGCCGCACCGTGCCCCGCCACGCATCCAAACCCGAGGGGCAATCCAAGGCCAAAATCGGGCAAGACAGGGCATTAAGCCGCTCAATGGTGCGGCAGGCCGCGCCTTCTAGTTCGCCCTCCATGCCGATGCCAAACAGCCCATCCAGCACCAAGGCGTAATCGCCGGTGGTTTCCCAGCTTTCCAGCACCACGCCGCCCGCTTGGCAAAAGCCATCAAGGGCAGCAATGGCCTGCACCCGTCCAGGCTCACCAAGGGGCAAGAGGGCATCGACTTCCCAGCCCTGCTGCCGGAGCAGTGTGGCCGCCAGCAGGGCATCGCCGCCGTTATTGCCGCGCCCTGCGATGGCCAGCACCCGACCACTGCGCGGATAGTGGGCGGCCACCCAATCGGCAATGGCCTCGCCTGCCCGTGCCATCAAATCAAGCCCCATCAGGGCAGCGGTGGTTTCAATGGCGCGGAGCTGGGAAAAGGCATACAGGGTGTTCATGCAGTGTTGTCCTTGTTGCGTGGGGTGCGATGCCCCTGAAAAACGTTGGCGAAAAGGGATAAGTTTCGGTATAGTTGAGAACTATTCTCATTTGCGTTTGGATGGTTTGCCATGTTGTTAGCACATCTTACCCCCGACACCGCCGCGTGCGTGGTGCAGGTGGATTTGTCCGCCGAAGCGTGCCAACGCCTCTCGGCTTTTGGTGTCGTCTCGGGGGCGGTGCTACGGGTAGAACGCCAAGCCGCGCTCGGTGGTCCGCTCGAAATCCGTATCGGCACTACCCATATCATGCTGCGTCGCAGCACTGCCGAAGCCATTACCGTGGAGCTCCCCGCATGACTAGCCCTTGCCAAAAATGCCATACCCCGCCGCCGCTGCCCAAGGGCAAAGGCACGGCGCGTAAGCTGGCGATTGTCGGTTTGCCCAATACCGGCAAATCTACCTTTTTTAACCGTCTCACCGGCTTGTCGCAGCGGGTGGGGAATTGGCCCGGTCTGACAGTCGATTTGGCCCGTGCGCGGATTTTACTCGGTGGGCGGATGGTGGAAGTGGTGGACTTGCCCGGGATTAACGACCTGAGCGGCTACAGCGAAGACGAAGAAGTGGTGCGTAAAGTGTTGGCCGATACGCCATTTGACGCGCTGGTGGTGGTGACCAACGGTGCCCAGCTCGAACGTCAATGGCGGCTGGTCTTGCAGCTGAAAGCCCTCGGCTTGCCGGTGCTGGTCTTGGTCAATATGGCCGATGAAATGAAGCAATTTGGCATTACGCTGGACGAGGCCGCCTTGGCGCAACGGCTGGATGCGCCGGTGGTGCGGATGTCGGCGCGAAAAGGGGATAACTGGGTGAGCGTGCTGGCGCATCTAACCGCCCTCGAAACTATGGCAGGCAAAGAGGGGGCACCTCACCGCGCCGATTTTAACGCCCTCGCCGCTACCGGTTCTTTGGACAAGGTCGCCACCGAGATGCTCGACACGGTGTATCGCGTCCCCCCGATTTTGCCGCCCGCGCTCACCCAGCGCGTGGATCACTATTTAATGCACCCTTGGTTTGGGCTGCCGATTTTCTTTTTGATGATGGGGCTGCTGTTCCAAGCTACCTACGAGATAGGCAAACCCTTGCAAACCCTGATGGGGGCAGGGCTGGATGGCTTGCGTGATTACAGCTTGCGCCCGCTGATTGCGCCTTTGCCGGCTATTGTGCAGAGCCTGTTGGTGGATGGGGTGTGGTCGGGGGTGTCTACGGTGCTGACCTTTGTGCCGATTTTGTTCGTGTTCTTTACCTTGATGGCCTTGGTTGAGGACAGCGGTTATTTGGCACGGGCAGCGTTTTTGATGGACGCGCTGATGGCACGGCTGGGCTTGGATGGGCGTAGTTTTGTGATGCACTTGATGGGATTTGGCTGCAATGTGCCGGCGATTATGGGTACGCGGATTATGCGTGAACGCAATATGCGTTTGCTGTCGATGCTGACCATCCCGTTTTCTTTGTGCTCGGCACGGCTGCAGGTGTTTTTGTTTTTCTCGGCGGCCTTGTTTTCGCCACATGTCGCGCCGTGGGTGTTGCTGAGTTTGTATGTGATGAGCTTTGCCGCTGCCATCCTGACCGCGTGGCTGTTCCGCAGCCGCTTTCGCAGTGACGAACTGTTTGTGATGGAAGTGCCGCCCTACCGTCTGCCAGGCATTCGGCACATGACCAACCGTGCGGTGGGTGAAGTGCGAGGCTTTTTGCACCTTGCCTCGACCTTTATTTTGCTGGGGGTGGTGCTGGTGTGGGTGCTGACCCATATTCCGGCGGGGAGCTACCCGACCTTGGCCGATGCGCTGGGGGCGTTGATGGCGCCGGTGCTCGACCCGATTGGGATTAAGCACGAGCTGTCGGTGGCCTTGCTGTTTGGCTTTGTCGCCAAGGAGATTTTGCTGGGCTCGATGGCGGTGATTTACAACGTGCCAGAAAGCGGCTTGGGTGCCGTGGTGACGGCGCAACTGGATTGGGTGTCGGCGTATAGCTTCATGCTGTTTACCCTGATTTACGTGCCCTGCCTGTCCACCATCGCCGCCATCCGTAAAGAGTCGAAGAGTACGGGCTTTGCGGTGTTCTCCACCCTCTGGTCTTTGTTGCTGGCGTGGTGTGTCAGTGCGGTGTTTTATCAGGGAACGCGCTGGCTGCAGGGGTAGGGGTTGGGCGGTATGGTGCAACAAAAACGGCGGCAACCTCGTTGAGGGTGTCGCCGTTTTTTGTCAGTGGAGGGAGAATATGCACGACGGTGCTGCTGCCCGCCACCTTGCGGGGATTAAGTGGTCTGCTTGCCGTGCTTGGATTTGAAATGGGGATATTTTGCCCGACGCTCAAAAAAATCACGAACGAACACGATAGATTCACACTGCACCGATTGCAGCACTTGGCTATGTGTTTCTGCCAGCCATGCAAATTCTTGCTTGGGTGGTAATAGTCGCGTATTCAGTACGTATTGTCCAAAGCCTTCCCCCCAAAACCACCGCATACAACCAAACGCTTTCGCACGCTTTTTTTCTTGCGCTGGTGTGGGGTAGATACGGATTTTGGTGGCCGCTAACATGCAATTAGTTTGAAAAAATATATGCACTAGAAACCAATATCAAAGGCACGGCGTGTATCCCCTACCTGTAAGAACCTGTTTGCGATCTGCGAGACTCGGGTGATCCTGCGTTCAAATTCACAAAAATAGGCGTGTGGGTTCAAGTCCAACGGCGTTTTTTTCCGAATTTCACCTTGGCAACCCCTGCACCATTGAGATCGTAAACAGGTTCTAAGGAAGGGGACTTATGCCGCGTCTCCGTTAAAAATGCCCTATCGGGTGAGCAGAAAAATGGACGGCAACTTTTTTCTGACCATGCCCGTTTTTTTGATGATTCCTCTCATGCACATTCTGTTTATTCACCAAAATTTTCCCGGCCAATTTAAGTTTTTAGCCCCTGCATTGGCACAACAAGGGCACACCGTGGTGGCACTGACCATGCAAACCGTCACCCACCCCACATGGCAAGGCGTGCAAGTGCTGCGCTATGCCGCCAGCCGAAGCACCACCCCCAACATCCATCCGTGGGTCAGCGACTTTGAAACCAAAGCGATTCGGGGAGAAGCCTGTTTCGAGGCCGCGTTGCAGCTCCACGCACAGGGCTTTACCCCAGACATCATCATTGCCCACCCTGGCTGGGGGGAAAGCCTGTTTGTTAAAGAGGTCTGGCCACAGGCCAAGCTGGGGATTTACTGCGAATTTTATTATCACGCCAACGGCACCGACCTTAATTTTGACCCCGAATTTCCCAGCAAACACCGTGGGGATGCGTGCCGTCTCCGATTAAAAAACGTCAATAACCTACTGCATTTCGAAATAGCCGATGCCGGTATTTCCCCCACACACTGGCAAGCCAGCACCTTTCCGTCCCTGTTTCGCGACAAAATCAGCGTGATTCATGATGGCATTGACACCGAAGCCGTAGCACCCAATCCACAGGTGAGCCTGACCCTGAATGACACCCTCACCCTGACGCGGCAAGATGAGGTCATCACGTTTGTAAACCGCAATTTAGAGCCGTATCGGGGCTATCACACCTTTATGCGCGCCTTACCCAGCTTGTTGGCGCAACGTCCCCATGCCCATATCTTAATCGTCGGAGGGGATGGGGTGAGCTATGGCGCACGACCCACACAGGGAGAGAGCTGGAAAACGATTTTTGCTGAAGAAGTCCGCCCTCAGATTTCAGAGGCCGATTGGTCGCGGGTGCATTTTTTGGGCAACGTGGCGTATCAGCACTTTATCCCCTTGCTCCAGCTTTCTACGGTTCATGTGTATCTCACCTATCCCTTTGTGCTGAGCTGGAGCTTGCTGGAAGCCATGAGCGCGGGATGCGCCATTGTGGCCAGCAACACACAGCCCCTGCATGAAGCGATTCAGCACGACGAGACAGGGCTGCTGGTTGATTTTTTTGATTCGGCAGTATTGGTGCAACAGGTTGTGCACCTACTAGACCATCCTGCTGAACGGGCGCGTTTAGGCCGCAATGCCCGCGCGTTTGCCCAGCACCACTATGACTTGCAGACTGTCTGTTTGCCCCAGCAGCTGGCATGGGTAGCAGGGTTGGGAGACGGCAGCGCGAGCGCAGCGGTGACTTCGGGCTAGTAGCAGGGAAAGTGGGCATGGCGGGCGACATTTCTTTGTCGGTTGGGCTTGAAGCCAGCGGTAGAGTGTCGCCTCCGTATTTGGTTGACATCCTCCCCACCCCACAAAAAAACCGCCAACAGGGGCAACCCCTGCGGCGGTTTTTTTGTGGGGCAAAACGCGGTGACATAGTGCGTGTTCACGCGCTAGCGAGCGAAGGGGGTGCCAAAGCGAAATGAACCAAAAAAATGCAGTTGACACGCGGTCAATGCGTATTTTTTTGAGGCATTTCAATACAGCCTGACCCGAGGCTCGCAGCGTGTAAACAGGTTCTTACAGGTCTTTTGCGTTTTCAGCCAAGTAGCTGGCCACACCAGCAGCGTCAGGCTTCATGCCCTTTTTGCCCTTGTTCCAGCCTGCAGGGCACACTTCGCCGTTTTCTTCGGTGAACTGCAGCGCGTCAACCATGCGAATCATTTCGTCCACATTGCGCCCCAGTGGCAGATTGTTCACCACTTGGTGCTGCACCACACCCGCCTTGTCGATTAAGAACGAGCCACGGAAGGCTACGCCGCCAGCGGCTTCGACATCGTAGGCTTTGCAGATTTCGTGCTTGATGTCGGCCACCAAGGTGTAGCCCACTTGACCAATCCCGCCTTTTTCCACGGGGGTGTTGCGCCATGCGGAGTGGGTGAACGCGCTGTCGATGGACACGCCAATCACTTCTACGCCGCGCTTGGTGAATTCTTCCAGACGATGGTCAAACGCAATCAGTTCAGAAGGGCAGACAAAGGTGAAGTCGAGTGGGTAGAAAAACACCACGGCGTGCTTGCCTTCGGTCGCTTTTTTGAAGTTGAACGCATTGTCGATTTGACCATTGCCCAATACTGCTGCCGCTGTGAAATCAGGGGCGGACTTACCAACCAAAACAGCCATAAAGTTCTCCTAGGAAGAGGAATTAAAGTGCCAACATCGGCGCGGTACGCCGCAGAAGCTTCTTTATACAAGACCGCCCCCCTATTCGGCTAATTTTGAATGGCAATGGGGGCGATAGTGTTTGGCAATCAGGTCACGCTTTTTAGAGCAGTGGGGTCGCGCTGACGATGACCCCATCCTCGTCCGCGTAGAGCCATTCGCCTGGGGTGAAGGTCACGCCGCCAAAGGTCACCGCGATTTCGCAATCGCCCGCCCCTTTTTTGATCGATTTTAGCGGATGGGTGTCGATAGCCCGCACGCCGAGCGGCAGGCCGTTAATCGCCACGGAATCCCGAATGCAGCCATACACCACAATCCCCGCCCATTGGTTTTTGACCGCCAGCTCGGCAATTTGGTCGCCGACCAAAGCACAGCGCAGCGAGCCGCCGCCATCTACCACCAGCACTTTGCCCGCCCCTGGCTTGGCGAGGGTTTCGCGCACCAGTGAGTTGTCTTCGAACAGCTTAACCGTGACGATGCTGCCGCTAAACCGAGGCTGCCCGCCGTAGCTTTTAAACATCGGGGCGACGACGCGCACCCGACCTTCGTTGGCATCACACAAATCAGTGGTCAAAAAAGTCATGCTCGTTTCCTTTAACGAAAAGTGGGGTTAAACCGCAGAAAGAAACCGAACTATACGCGGAAATTGCCGACTGCTTGGTTGAGTGCATCGGCCAATTGTTGCAGTTGGGCAGCTTCTTGCGCCATGCCGCTGGCGGCATTTTGGTTTTCTTCCCCGACGCGGGCCACTTGGTTCAGGGTGCGGCCAATGACTTGGCTGGCGGAGGTTTGGGCTTCGACCGACTGGCGAATAGCCGCCACGGCAGTGACCACGCTTTCGGTGGCTTGGTGAATGCGCCCCATGCTGTGCCCCGCTTCTTCTGCCCCGCCCACACTGTGGCTGACGCTGCTTGCCCCTTGCCCCTTGCCCAATGCCCGACATCGCGGCTTCGGAGCTGCGTTGGATATTGCCGACCATGCTGCCAATTTCACGGGCAGAAGACGCTGTGCGCTCGGCCAGTTTGCGGACTTCATCGGCCACAACGGCAAAGCCGCGTCCACTTTCGCCCGCCCGCGCCGCCTCAATCGCGGCATTGAGTGCCAACAGGTTGGTTTGCTCGGCCACATCCCGAATCATCTCGACCACTTGGGTAATTTGGGCGGCATCTTGCCCCAGCTGGCTGACCCCCGCTGCCGAGGCGGTGACGAGGGTGGCACTGTCACGGATTTCCGCCACGGCTTGTGCCACGGTCAGATTGCCTTGCTGCGCCATCTTGCCCGCTTCCCCTGCGAGGGACGAGGTGGTGGTGGCGGCTTGGCGTACGTCTTCTACGCTTTGCAAAATCTCATCAAGTGTCTGGGAAATCAGTTGCGTGGCTTGGTTTTGCTCGTCGACCCCTTGGCTGACCTGCCCTGACCATACCCCTAAGCCCGACGCGGCGTGCTGGAGGGCGGCGGCTTGGGTGTGGATGTTTGCCACCATGGTTTTAAGGCTGTTTTGCATCTGCGCCAAGGCCGCCGTGAGCGAATGGGTGTCGTTGCTGGCGACGGGGATGGCGGTGCTCAGGTCGCCTGCGGCAATACGCTGGGCGAGGGCAATGGCAGCGGCAGGTTCACCCCCCAGTGGCTTCAGCACCATGTGCCGCAACATCAATGCCATCACCACCATTAAGGCCAAGCAGCCTAGGCTACCGGCCAGCAAAATATCGACGGTGCGGGATTGGGTCATGGCCTGCACTTCGGCTTCGGGATAGGCTGCGACGATGTTAAAGCCCCATGCCGGAAAGGCTTGCTGCATCAGCTTCCAGCCGGTATTGGTTTGCAGCACGGCACTGACTTGGCTGGCTTCCGTGCCTTTGGATTGGAACAGCACTTTGCCCTTGGCATCCAGCAAAGCGACAAACCCGCCTTTGAGGATGGCGCTGGTTTCGACCACTTCTTTCAGGGCGGCCATATCGACCTGATAGCCGACGTACCACACGCCTATCGTCGCCCCTTGGGCATCTTTAATCGGGGTGTAGCCGGTCAAAAAGGGCTTGCCCAGAATATCGACCTGGCCAAAAAACGACTGGTTGGCGCGAATGGCGGCAATGGCTTTGCCTGTGGGGTCGAGCACCGTCCCCACCGCACGTTGGCCTTCACGTTTGACGTTGGTGGCAATCCGCACAAAGTCTTCGCCCTGTTTGACGAATAAGGTGGCCGTGCCCCCCATCACCTTGACCACTTCATCGACCAAGTCCACATGGTTGGCTTGGGGTTTGCCCCCCAGCAGGAGTTCGGGCACGGTTTTGTCTTTGACCTGCACGGGGTTGCCAAGGCTGGCGCCGCCTAGGGCTTGTCCTCGGTCGATTAAAAAGCGCATGGCACTTTGGGTTTATGCCAGCACCAGTTGGTCGGACAGCGTCAGCCGCTGGGTAATATGTGCCATTTGCTGCTGGGCGAGGGCTTGGCTTTCGGTTTGAATGCGCTGGCTTTCTTCTTGGGCAAACAGCGCGGCACGCCCCAACACCAGCACCATCAAGACAAAGGCAATGGGCAAAATCACCCGTGACTGCAGGCTGAATCGACTTAACACAAGTAAAGCTCCCTCGACAAAAAGTGCCATCATCATACCTGAATTGATGAGATTAGTCTTTTATCCTATATGACGATCGTCGTCGTAGCTTGTCGTCGCAGAATTTGCCTTTGTGTTGGACGGTGGTTAAGGCTGGATGCCCGCCTGCACGGGCATGGCCTAGCCAGCGGTAAAGCGCGTGGATACCTTCTTCAAGACGGCGAAGTCCCGCCGCGAAAATGTTCCTTGTA
>OCVT010000033.1_pt1 | contig 37308 bp, 8 predicted proteins | sample 1539111 | NCBI WGS metagenome assembly OCVT01 (sample SAMEA3991482, study PRJEB22521) | metagenome | biome: anthropogenic terrestrial biome; feature: sewage plant; material: raw primary sludge | place: Sweden | collected 2012-09-26 | reverse complement strand
CGGGGGTCCGCCCCCTCCGCGGGGCGGACCGGACTTTATTATTATTATTATTATTATTAATAATAATTATATTTATAAAATTCATATGATTATTATTTTTATTATTATATATATATATATATAATTTATTATTTTATATATATATATTATATTATATAATTTATTATTTTATATATATATATATTATATTATATATATAATATATTTATATTATTTATATATTATTAATTCTTTTTATTTTTTATTCTATTGTGGGGGTCCCAATTATTATTTTCAATAATAATTTATCATGGGACCCGGATATCTTCTTGTTTATCATTTATTATATTAATTATTTAGTTTTTATTTTTAATTTATATTTATTTTATATAATTTATTATATTGTTAATACTTTATATTTATTATTAATTATATTATATTATTATAATATTATTTATTGATTATATTATTAAATATTAACTAATGTGTGCTCTGTATTTATTTAATATTCTGGTTATTATCACCCACCCCCTCCCCCTATTACTTCTCCGAGGTCCCGGTTTCGTAAGAAACCGGGACTTATATATTTGAAATATAAAAATATATAACATAATAAATTAATATATTAATAATTATATACTTATTTTTTATTTATTTATAATATTATTTAATAAAATATTAACTTATTTATAAAATTTTAATAAATATATTTAATATATTTCTTTAATTTAATAATAATATTATATTTTAATATAATTTATTTATTATTAATAATTAATATATTTCTTATTTTTTTTATTATTTATAAATATTATTATTTATTACAATTTATTTTTATATTTATATTTATTATTATTATTTTATAAAAGATATATTAATATTCTTTTTAGGTTCTAATAGATCTTCATTATATACCCTTATTAGAATTTAATGATAATATTATATTTTATATTTAAACTCCTTTGGGGTTCGGTCCCCCCCTCCCGTTAGTATAGGGAGGGGGGTCCCTCACTCCTTAATAATAAAATTATATTTTTATATAATTTATATTTATTTACTTTTTTATTATTTATTATTATTTATTATTAATATATTAATATAATAATAAGTTCTCGAATCCCTTTTTTTCTTTTAAAGTTCCGGGGCCCGGCTACGGGAGCCGGAACCCCGAAAGGAGAAGGAAATTATAATAATATTAATATATATAGGTAAAATATAATAGTCCCCACTCCGCGTAACGGTGTCCGCAATAATCTAACTTATTAAATTCTTATATATACTAAAATAATAAAAATTATTCTTTTCTATTTTTATTATTATTATTATTATTATCATTTTATTTTTATATCATATTTATAATATAATATTATACATTATATTATAAATTATAAATAATATTATAATATATTAAATTATAGTTTGAATGAGTGAGGGACCCCCTCCCGTAAGTATACGGGAGGGGGAACCGAACCACGAAGGAAATATATAATTATTTATTTTTTTTATAAAATTATTAATTATAATAGTCCGGCCCGCCCCGTGGGGCGGACCCCAAAGGAGTAATATATTATTAAATATATAATATATAATATATATAATACATATAATATACTTTTTATATTAATAATATATATATAAAATATAATATAAATAATATTATTTAATATATATATATATAAATATATATATAAATAGAATAAATATTCTATTAATATTCTCCTTTCGGGGTTCCGGCTCCCGTGGCCGGGCCCCGGAACTATATATTAAATACACTTATTAAAGTTTAATTCTAATTCTTTTTAATATATGAACTATTTAATTATTTATATATTTTATTAATATTAATAATAATAATAATAATTATTATTATAAATTAATCTTTAATAATATTAAATAAGTTTATTATAATTAATTAATGATAATTTATTTAATGAATACTTCTTTTGGGACTTTATATTTAAATTTATATAAGTGTGAATTCCTTATTATTTATCATTTATATATATATATATATTTTTATTTTTATTTTTATATAATATTTAATAAACATTTTATATTTAATTATATTATTAAAGATATAAATTATAAAAAGGGTAGGAATTTTGATAATAAATAATATATTATTATATTAATAAAGGGTTTAATAATTATGATAATAATAATAAAGAAATTCAATTAATTAAATTTAATTAAATTTTAAACTCCTTTTTTTGGTTCATATTTATAATATATAGAATATAAAATATACTTTATAAAATAGGTATTCATTCCTCTCTCATGGAGGTTCATACCTATTTTTAATAAAATATAATAAAATATATATAAAATATATATAAAATAGGTGCTCACTTCAAAAAATAATTACATAAATAGTATATTTATAATATATTAATATTTTTATATAATATTTAATAATAATCAAATAAAAATATTTTTTATAAAATAATATTAATAATATATATATATATATGAATTTATATATTAGTTAAATTAATAATATTTATATTATATCATATTAAAAAAGTCCCGCTGGAGGTGAGGCGGTGACCTCGAAGGAATATAAAAATATAAATAATTACATTATTATATTAATATTATATTTTTTTTTTATAAATATTAAATAAATTTATTAATTATCTTTATAAAAGGTAAATGAAAAAAAGTATAATGATTATATTATTAGTTCCCGCTTCGCGGGAACCCCGTAAGGAGTTTTGAAAGAATAATATATAATAATTATATTTGTAAGAATATTATTATAATAATATAAAATATATATATATAAATTATAATATATTAATTATTGTTAATTATTAATAATATATATATTAATCATTTAGATATATAATTTTAAGGGTTGGTTATATGTGTTAAATTTTATTATTTAAGAGGTTTTAAATAATATTTATTTAAAAAGATTGTCTTATTTCTAATATGTCTAACTACTTCACTAAGTTTAACATTAAAATATTTAGCAGTTTTAGCTTGACCACCTACTAGTATAATATAGTTATTATTTAAATCAAAAATAAATACTCCAGTTTTCACTGGTTTATTATATCTAAGAGATATAGCATAATTTTGACAATTTATTCTATGAGGTATATTTAAATCATAAATAGGATCTATTTTTAATAATTCAGAATATATATTTCAAGGTAAATGATTAATATCAAGTAAATTACTATTAGATAATTCATCCAATTTTAATATAAAATTATGACCTTTATCAGTATGATATAAACCTTTAATAATAATTTCTAATGCTATTATAAATGCAATAAAATTAATATATTTAGTTCCCGCTTCGCGGGAACCCCGTAAGGAGTTCCCGCTTCGCGGGAACCCCGTAAGGAGTAGAAAATCATTTTATTTTATTTAAATTAGGACAAATAATATAATATAATAAATCAATTTTATTATATTTTAATAAAGAATAAAGATTAAGAATATTATTTAAATTAGTATAAGGTTTAATACTATTTAATTTAATAGTTGAATATTCAATATCTTTTAAAGATTCTTTAATAGAATTAGGTACTTTTATATTATCTATAAATGTTCAAGTTTCAATATTTTTAGCAATATGTTTTAATACTTCATTATTAAGAGTTACTTGATCTAATTTTATAAGTAATTGTCATGAATTATTTTTTATACAAATATTAAAAGTACCTTCAGCTTCAATAAATCCTAAAATAAATGATTTATTTATTTTATTAAAAGGAATTTTACTATTAGATAAAACTAAACCTTTATTTAAATTATTATTTATAATAATTTTATTAGCTAATGATTTATCCTTATTATAATAAATTATTTCAGCACTTTTAGATCATTGTTCAAAACTATAATATTTATTACTTAATAAAGGATATTCTTTAAATAAAGGAATAATTTTTTCAATAATAATACTTAATTTTTCTAGATGTAATTGTACTTTATTATATTTATTATCTACATAAATTTTACTAAGTAAATTTAAATAATATTTAATATTCTCTAATAGAATAATATCCAGTTCCCGCTTCGCGGGAACCCCGTAAGGAGTTTTTTTAATAGAATATTAAAAGAATGAAGCATATTCTTTTTAATACCAAAATAACCATCTCCAACTACAAAACCTGATAATCAATTCTTAAAATGTTTTATAGATATAAATAGAGTATCTTTAATCTTATTTAATAAAAGATTATTATATAATTTATTATCTGCTATAATTAAAGATTTATTATCTATATGTATATTTCTCCTTACGGGGTTCCGGCTCCCGTGGCCGGGCCCCAGAACTAATAAAAATAAAATTATTAATAATAGGTAATATTTTTATATTATTCATATTGGTAAACCCAACTAAATTAAAATTAAGCTTACAAAGTGATGTATTATACATATTTAGTTTATGTTTATTAAATTTTGATTTTAAATAAATATTTTTTTTATTAAACACCTCATCAATAAAATAGTACGTATAAAAATAATCAGATAACATCTAAAACATGTAGATAAATAATAGTTGTTTCATATCCAACATGATGTCCAGCTGTTAAATGATAATTTCTCATTCTTCAATAATTAACACCTAACATAGCTGCTAACATTACCATATGTAAGAAATGTAATCCTGTACCAGCATAGAATACTGAACCATAAACACCATCAGAGATAGTGAATGCAGCATTAGTATATTCAATATATTGACAAGTAACAAAAATAACAATTAATCAGAATGTAATTAATAAACCTGATAAAGCTTTATTTCTATTACCTGCGATTAAGGCATGATGACTATAAGTTACAGTAGCACCAGAAGATAATAAGATAATAGTATTTAATAAAGGTAATTCGGTAGGTTGTACAGCTTCAATACCTACGGGTGGTCAACATGCACCTAATAGTACATCAGGACTCATAGCTGAATGGAAATAAGCTCAGAATAAACCAGCAAAGATTAATACTTCAGATAATACAAACATTAAGAAACCTAAATTAATACCTTTTCTTACTGCTATAGTATGATCACCTAAATATGTAGCTTCAGCTACAATATCTCTAAATCATAAAATAGAACTTGTTAATAATACAAATAATGCTAAATATACCATATTCATATTACCAATATAACCATGCATTGTTAATGCTAGTGATAATGCTAATGATAATAATGCAAATGATACTACAATTGGTCATGGTGAAGGCATAACCATATGAAATGGATGTTGTTGATGTCTACTTCTTTCTAAATGTGTCATAAATTTATTGTTATATATATATTATATATATAATATAATTAAATAAATAAATAAAAAAATATTAATAAAATATTATCCTCAAAACTATATAATAAAATTAAATAATAATATTAATTTAATAAATCTTTTATTTAATAATAATATAAATTATATTAAATATTTATAATAATATATTATTTATAAAATTATAAAATAAATTTATATATAATTCAATATATATATATTAATTTATATATTTAAATTAAATATAATTAAATAAATAATATAATCGAATTAATATCTCTTTCGACCGGATTATTTATTCAATTATTAATAATATAAATAATTAATTTGTATTGAATATAATTTATTTAAATATTTTATTATTATTATTATTATTAATTTATTAATATTAAAGGAAATATATTTATTATATTATATTATATATATTTTTTATTATTTATATTTATTATTAATATAAATCATTGATAATATCTTCTTTTTATTTATTTATTATTATAATTAAAAAGAATCTTATATTAATTAATATTATTTATTTTTTTTTATTTAATAAATAAATAAATATTATTATATTAAGATAGATATAATATTATATCTAGATTTAGGAAATATAGGGTTCGAACCTATAATCTTTCGTGTGTAAAACGAATGCTATACCAATTAAGCTAATCTCCTTTATAAAATATATACTCCACAGATATATATCCAAAACTCCTTCGGGGTCCGCCCCGCGGGGGCGGGCCGGACTCTTATTAATTATTATAATTATTATTTTATTTATTTATATATATATAATTATAATAATTCATATAATTATTATAATCTTATAAATATTCCTATTGAAAATTATACTTTATAATTAAATTTATTAATAATTATTTAATTTAATATATAAAATATTTATTTATATATATATATATATTTTTATAAGTAGTATATTATATTTTATATATAATAATATTTATAATATTTATATTATAAATTATATATAATATATTATATATTTATTTAATAATTTTTATATAATTAATATATTATATATTTAATAAAATTTATATAATTAATAAGGTAAATATAATTTAATGGTAAAATGTATGTTTTTAGGTGCATATTATCTAAGTTCAAATCTTAGTATTTACAAAATAAAAAATTAATATAAATTTATTATAATCATTTATAAATTTATTATAATATTATTATTATATTTATTTATTATTAATAATTATTTATTATTTATTATATAATATTTTTATAATTATATATTAAATATATATAAATTTTATTATAATAAAACTCCTTCGGGGTTCGGTCCCCCTCCCATTAGGTTAGGGAGGGGGTCCCTCACTCCTTCTTAAATAGGGGTTCGGTTCCCATGGGGTCCCTCACTCCTTACGGGGTTCCCGCGAAGCGGGAACTAATAATAATATATATTTTTATATATATATTAATAACTCCTTTATTGATATTTATTCTTATTTAGAATATTTTTAATTAAATAATATAATTAAATGAATACCAAACTTATATTATATTTATATTTATATTTCTCCTACCGGGGTTCCGGCTCCCGTGGCCGGGCCCCGGAACTAAATATATAAACTTTTTTTTATAATATTATATTTATTAAAATATTAATAAATAAATAAGAGATATAATATATATTTTCTTTGTATAAAATATATTATATATATATTAATTATTATAATATATTTATTATAAATTAATTATTAATTAATATATTATTATTATTGCCCTTAATGAGAATCGAACTACATGTAAATAAATCTTCAATTTATCGCTTTACCACTAAGCTATAAAAGCTATATATAATATAATACTTATTATTACTTATAATATAATATATATATATATTTATATAATAATACATAATATATATATATATATAAATAAAACATAATATATAATATATATTTTTATATTATTAATTAATTAATTTATTACTTATCTTATTATATATATATAAACCTTTTATAATATATTAATATATATAAAACTTTAATATTATTAATTATATATATTTAATTATTTAATGAACATCTCCTTCGGGGTTCGGTCCCCCTCCCATTAGGGAGGGGTCCCTCACTCCTTCTTAAGAATAAAAAGGGGTTCGGTCCCCCTCCCGTAAGTATAGGGAGGGGTCCCTCACTCCTTCGGGGTCCGCCCCGCAGGGGGCGGGCCGGACTATTTTATATTTATTATTATTATTATTATTAGAATTTTCTATATAAAGTTAATTATTATATTTATATTTATATTTATATATATAATAAATATATATATATATTTATATAAATTATATAATAAATAATAATTATATTTTATTTATAATTAAAAATAATAATTATATAATATATTACTCCTTCGGGGTCCGCCCCGCGGGGGCGGGCCGGACTATATTATATATAAAATAATAAAAAGTCTATTTATAATACTAATATAATATTATATTAATATTATTTATTAAAAAGTAATTATAATAATATTATTATTTATTTTATTTATTTATTTATTTATTTATTTATTTATTATTATTATTAAATAATATATTATATTTATATTAATTATTTAAGATATAATATTAAGTTCTGGGGGGACGGCCCCCCGTATCCGTATCCGTATCCGTATCCGTATCCGTATTCGTATCCGTATGGGGGACCGGAACCCCAAAGAGGAGTGAATACCTATTACATTATATTTATTTTATATTATATTATATTTATTTTATATTATATTATATTATAAATATAAATTATAAAAGGAGTAAATATAATTCTTATAATTTAATTATATTATAATTTTATTTTATTTTATTAATATTTCTCCTTTCGGGGTTCCGGCTCCCGTGGCCGGGCCCCGGAACTATTAATATAAAAATATATAATATTTATAAAAAATTATACATTAATTATTCTTATTATTATTATTTATTTAATTATTATAATAATTATAAAAAGAATATTTTTATTAAATTATTAAATTTATAATATATTTAATTATATTATAATATATAAATATAATTTTATAAAATAATAAGCTAAATATTAAATATATATTTAATATTAATATCAATATAATATTAATATCAATATAATAATTTAAGATATATTATTTAAAGATTTAATTATAAATATAATAACTCCTTTCGGGGGTTCCGGCTCCCGTAGCCGGGACCCGAAACTTAATTAATATATATTTTATAAATTAATCATTATTTATTTTAAATAAAATATTAATATTTTTATAAATATAAATTCTATAATAATAAATAATAAATATATATATATATAATAATAAAGAATAAAAGAATATTATTAAAAGTTATGGCTATAGCCATGAAGAATTAATTAATTATAAAAATAATTAAAAGAAAATAATTTTATATATTTATAATAAAAGAATAATTTATATATAATTTATATAAATATAAAAAAGTCTCCTTTTTTAATTTTAAGAAGAAATAAAAATAATAATTAATCTAATAAAATATTTTTTAAAATATATTTATTTATAAATACATTACCATTTTTAATATATTTAGCAATTTCATGTTTAGAACAATTAAAGTAAAGAGCTGCTGGTCTATAACCAGTAAATGTTATAATTAATGTATTATTTAAATCATAAACAAATACTCCAACATTAATAAATTTAGTATTATTATTATTTATAGAATTTAAACGTTGAATATCACTATTTATACGATATGGTAATTTATAATTATAGATAAGATTTATATTTAATACATCATCAATAATATTTTTAGTTCCGGGGCCCGGCCACGGGAGCCGGAACCCCGAAAGGAGAAATATTATAATTAGAATAATATCTTTTTTTATTAATATTATTATTAATTAATTTTAATAAATTAGAACCTTTAAGTGTATTATGTAAACCTTTTATATAGATTTCTATAAGTGTTTTTCATAATTGGAAATCAATTTCTTTACGACTATATCATTTTAATGAATATAATTTAGGTAAAATAACATAATATAAAAAATCTATTCTATTAAATTCTAATTTAATAACTCCATTTTTATCAGGTTTAGTTAATTTAATAGATGAATCTCAATCTTTTAATAATTTATTTTTAATTAATAATGGTGTATTATCAATTGGTTTTCAATTATTTAATACATAAGATTTAATAGCTTTTAATGTATTAATACTACGTTTATGTTGTGAAACATTAAAACCACAAATATTACGTTTTGGAGATAGATCAAATGAACCTTCAGCTTCAATAAAACCTAAAATTCAATAATCATTTATTTTATCATATGGAATTTTTAAATTAGAAATTACTTCATAATTATTAATTGTATTTTTAATATTTAATAAATCTTTATTATTATAAGATATACCATTTAAATTATTAATTATAGCTATTTTTCATTTATAATAACTATAATATTTAATTGTTAAACAAGGATACTTATCAAAAATAGTTACAATATTAGAATATAACCATTTCTTTTGTGAATTTACTAATATAATTGTTTTAAGTAGTTCTTCAAAATTAGAAGGTATATTTAATATATTTCTAATCTTTTCTAAACATGCTTTATCATCAATATGTATTCTAAAACCATAAAAAAATCTTAAATATTTTTTATCATTTAATTTAATATAAAAACTACCATCTCCATCTGTAAATCCTACTAATCATTTATAAAAATTATCTATTTCTAAATTATTCTTATTATTTTTTTTATTATCTTTTTGAACAATAATTAATTTATTATTTAAAGAAGTATGATAACCTCTTTTAATAATATTTATATTTTTAATATAAGGTGATTGAATAGAATATAAATCTATATCTTTATTATATTTAAGAATATTATTATAATTATTATTATTATTATTATTTTTAATAATTAAAAATATTAATAATAAGTAAATATTAATTATTGTTCATTTAATCATTCCAAAAATTTAGGTAATGATACTGCTTCGATTTTAATTGGCATATTTGCATGACCTGTCCCACACAACTCAGAACATGCCCCATAGAAGACACCTTCTCTTTGAATTAATGCAGAAACTTGATTTAATCTACCAGGAGTAGCATCAACTTTAATACCTAAACTTGGGATAGCAAAATCATGAATAACATCAGCAGCTGTTACAACGAATCTAATATGTGTATCTACAGGTACAACTATAGAAGTATCAGTATCTAATAATCTTAATTGTCCTTCTTCTAATAATTCATCAGGAATAACATATGATTCAAATTCAACAGTTTCACCACTATCATTAATAAAATCTGAATATTCATATTTTCAATATCATTGATATCCAATAGCTTTAATAGTTATAGCTGGTGAAATAACTTCATCACATAAATATAATAAAATAAATGAAGGGAAAGCAATAATTAATAAAATTACAGCTGGAAAAATTGTTCAAATAACTTCAATAGTTTGTCCATGTTTAATATATTTATATGCAATAGGATTTTTTGAATATGTTATAACAATTGTATATAACATTCAAGATACTAAACCTAAAATAACTAATAAATAAAACATAATATTATCATGTAATTCTAAAATACCTTCTTGATTTGGTGTTGCTGAATCCTGAAAATAACATGCATAAGGTGTTGGTACATCATTCATAATGAATGTTGTTAATTGTAATCTTAATAAATCTAACATTTTAATAAATCTTAACCTTTAGACTCTTTTGTCTATTTATAATATGTTAATACTACTTTTAATTAAAATTTATTTATAATTTATTATTATATATTATAAATATAAAATATTATATTACCAAACCCCACATTTTTTATTAAAAATAATTAAAATTATATATTATTTTTATAAATAATATATATAATATTATTAATCATATAAATATATATTTTATAAAATACTAAAAATAAAACTCCTTCTTTAAAAAGGGGTTCGGTCCCCCTCCCGTTAGTATAGGGAGGGGTCCCTCACTCCTTACGGAATTCCCGCTTCCCGAAAACTAATAATATTCATATCATATATATTAATATTTATTAAAATATATAATATTTAGATTATATATAATATATATAATTATTATTATTATAATATATTAGTGATTACCTTATTTATAAAGGTATGAAGCAAGGAGTTATTATTTATTATTATTATTATTATTATTATTATTAATATAATATATATATAATATATTATTAATTTTTATTTATACTCCTTCGGGGTCCCCGCCGGGGCGGGGACTTATATTTATATTATTAATATAATATATATTTAAAAATAAAATAGTCCGGCCCGCCCCCGCGGGGCGGACCCCGAAGGAGTCCACCCCCTTTTTATTTTAAAGAAGAATAATTATTTATATTTATTTATTTATTTATCTGTAATAATATATTAATTTAATTAATATTTTTTTATAGATAAATATACATTATATGTTTTTATTAATTAATTATTTATTTATTTATTTATAATATATATTTAAATATTATATATATATATTTAAAAGATAAATTATATTTATAATTATTTAATGAACATCTATTTAATAATAATACTAATAAAATAGTCCGGCCCGCCCCCGCGGGGCGGACCCCGAAGGAGTCCGGCCGAAGGAGATGTGAATCCTGCTAGGAGGAGTAATTATTTATTAATATTATTAATATATATATAAATATTATAATCATTATTACTTGTAGAAGGAATTGAACCTTACATTATTTATTTATGAGACAAATGTTTTAACCAATTAAACTATACAAGCTCCTTAATTATAATTATTATTATAATTAATACAATATTTACTCTTTATTATCAATATTTATACCTTATTTTATAAATATAAATAAAAGATATTAATTATTAAAATATTAATAAATATATTCTTTAATAATTTATAATTATAATATAATAATTATAATAATAATAATTTTTAATAAAAAATAAAATAATTATAAAATTATAATCTTATTATATAAAATATATAATATATTTATAATTATTAATAAAAAAGATAATTATATAATTAAAATTAATATATATATATATATATATATAAAGGTATTATTAATTAATTAAAAATATTAATATATTTGTTAATTAAATAAATAAATAAATATAAATATTATCTAATTATAAATTTATTCTTAGTAATTCATATATATATAATATTATATAATATAATATATATAATATAGGTGTTAGTTTAATAATATTCTTTATTATATATAAATATAAATAAGATATCTTATACTCCTTCGGGGTCCGCCCCGCGGGGGCGGGCCGGACTATATATTATAATAAATTATAAATAATTAAACATAATAAATATAATTTATATATACATATTTATTTTTTATTAATTTATAATATATTAATAAAAATAATAAATATATAATTTCTTTAGAATACTTTTTATTCTCCTTCCGGAACTAATAAAATAAAATAATATAATATAATATAATATAATATAATATAAAATATAGATACTTATTTAATTTATTAATTAATATATATATAAATATATTATTATATATAATATAAATAAATATATAATATAATATAATATTAATAATTATTATTATATACCTTTTTATAAATAATTTAAATATTTATAAAAATATTTTAATAATATTTATAATATAAAATTTATCATTTTATAAAAAATTATATATATATATATAATATATAAAATAGTTTCTTCTTACATAAAATATAATAAAAATTATAAAATATATTAAATTATTAATAATTATATATTTAATGAATAATCTTAAATTAATAAATATCAATAAATATATTAATAAATATAATATAATATAATAAAATTATTTATTATTATTTATTTATTATTATTATTAATACATACTTTTTATATTATTTTTCTTTAATATATATATATATATGATATATAAATTAAAATATATATATATTATTATCGTCCTTAATAGGAATTGAACCCATCTATTCTCATTAACAGTGAGATGCTTTAACCGATAAGCTATAAGGACATATTATATAAAAGAATAAATATATATTAATTAAATAAATAAAAACCCTTATTTTATATATTTTATTAGTTCCGGGGCCCGGTCACGGGAGCCGGAACCCCGGAAGGAGAATAAATAAATAAATATATAAATATATAGAAATATAACTCTTTAATTAAATTTATTAAATACAGATAATAATTATTTTATTATTAATTTTATTAATAAAAATATACATTTTAAAATTATTTATATATTTTTTTTATAAAAGTATATATATATATTATAAAGATAATATAAATTATTATTTATTTATTAATTAATTAATTAATTATAATTATAATTATAATTATTATTATTTATTTATTTATATATATAAATATATTAATATAATTATTATATAATTTTTTTTTAATAAAGTATATATATATATAATTTCATATATTAAATTATGTATTAAATTAATTATTCATTGGATTATATTAATTTCAATGGATTTATAATAATATATAATTAATAATAAATTATTTATGAAGGGAATAGGAATTGAACCTATGAAGACCTAAGTCATTGAGTTTACAGCTCAACTCCAACTACCAACATTGAAAATCCCTCCTTATATATTAATATATATATATATTATTATCTTAATATAATATATATATATTTATATAATTATTATAATATATTTACTTTATTTAAGATTTATATCTATATATATATAATATAAATATAAGTTCAATTTATCTAAAAGAGATATTTATTAATAATAATTTATGATTTATAAATTAATAATAAGATTTAAATATTATTTATAAGTATATATTATTATATTATAAATTATTTATATTATTATTTAATTATAATATTTTTAATAAAATAGTCCGCTCCCCTCCCGCAGGGGAGGGGGCGGACCCCGAAGGAGTGCGGGACCCCATGGGAACCGCATCCCTTTTTATTCTTAATTAAGAAGGAGTAATAAATTTATTTATAAATATAAAATTAATAATTAATATTTATTAAATATAATTAATAATAAAACTCCTTATGGGGTTCCCGCTTCGCGGGAACTATATATATTTATTATAAATTAAATAATTATTTATTTATATATATATATATATATAATTATATTTATATTTATTATTATTATTATTATAATATATATATTTATATTTTATATATTAATGATATATAATATGAAACTAACAGGGATTGAACCTATATTTGTACCTTATCAAAATACTATTCTAACCAATTGAATTATAGTTTCTATTTCATTAATTATTATATTTAATTAATTTATATAATAATATTAAAATTTATTATAATTTATATATTTATTAATTATTTATTAATATAATATTTATTAATTTATTAAAATATTTATATTATATTATAAATATCTCCTTCGATTAGATAATTTATATTATTTATTAATATAATATTTATTTAATATTTATATATATATATATATATATAATTTATTAATATATATATTATATAATATAATTATTGGAGTTAATGAGACTTGAACTCATATTAAATGCATGCAACGCAGTCGTTCTACCAAATTTAACTATAACCCCATTATATTTATATTTATATTTATATTTATATTTATAAATATATTTATATTTATATTTATATTATTTATAAAAAATAAAATATAAATTATTATTTCTTTATATAATATATAATATTATTATAATATTATTCTTATGTAATTTATTTATATTAATTAAATTAAACTATATTATTACTTATAATAAAATATATATTAATGAAAGATTAAAAATAATATCAAATTAAATAAATATTATTTTATAAATTTATAATAAGTTTTTAATATATTATTATCTTATTATAAAAAAATTAATAATTAATTAATTAACCCTATATTAAAATACAAAATTATATACTTTTTATATAATAAATAATAAATAATTAATAATTAATATATAAATAATTATAATATTTTATATTATTTTATTAAATATTTTTATTTAATAATAAATAAATAAATAAATAAATTAATTAATAATATTTATTAATATATAATATTATATAATATAATATAATATCTTATAGGATTTGAACCTATATAATTAGATTCGTATTCTAATATTTTACCATTAAATTAAAGATATATACGGAAAATATGAGATTCGAACTCATAAGAATTTACAATTCAATTACTTAGCAAATAATCCACTTTACCTATAGTTAATTTTCCTTTATTAAAAAAAATATAATAATAAATAAATTAATAAATTAATAAATAAATAAATAAATTAATAAATTAATAAATTATAATAAATTATTATTATTTTATATATTATTCTCCTTTCGGGGTTCCGGCTCCCGTGGCCGGGCCCCGGAACTATTAATAAGTAATAAATAAATAAAAAAGAAGAAATATATTAATGAAATTATATAATAATTAATAAATTATAAAGTTATGATTTTTTACTATTAAATATAAAATAAAAATAAAAATATTAATAATAATAATATAATATAATATAATATAATATAATATAATATGATCTAATATAATATAATATAATTTAATTAATAAGATTATAAATATTTATAATAATATATATTATATTTATATATATATATAATATATATATATTTTATATATTATATATAAGATTATTAAAAAATAATAGTAATAAATATATTGTAAGAAATAATAAATTTATATAAAAATTAATTATTATTAATAAATATAAAAATAAGTCCCCGCCCCGGCGGGGACCCCGAAGGAGTGAGGGACCCCTCCCTATACTATACTAATGGGAGGGGGACCGAACCCCGAAGGAGTATTATATTAAAATATTTATTTTATTTATTTATTATAAAATATTAATTAATATTAATAATATATTAAATATATAATGAAAGATTAAATAAATAATTTATATAAAATATTAATATAAATTAATAATAATAACAAAATAATTTATTATTAATAAATATAATAATAAAAAAAAGATTATTATTTATTTTTATATATTATTATAATAAAGAAAAATATTATTAAATATATATATTTTATTATTTATTTTTTTATATTAAGTATTAATATACGAATCTAATCAGATTTGCACTGACATCCTCCATTATGACAAAATGGTACTTTACTATTAAGCTACAGATCCTTTATTTTATTATTATTATTATTATTACTCCATTGGAATAAAACTCTTTATTAAAATTTATACCTACTACTATTATTATAATTATTATTATAAAATTTAATATATTAATAATATATATATATTTATTTATATTATTATTATATTATTTATTAAATATATAATATTATATATACTTTTTTTATTATAAATTAATATTTATAATTTATATAAAAAGAAATATATTAATTATATTATATATACTTTTTAACAATAAAAAAATTATTATAGTCCGGCCCGCCCCCGCGGGGCGGACCCCAAAGGAGGAGTAATAAAAATATATTAAAAATATATTATAGTTCCGGGGCCCGGCCACGAGAGCCGGAACCCCACAAGGAGATTATTATAAATTATTATTATTTATTTATAAAGAATAATTATTAAAATATTTTAATTTATTTTTATATAAATATTTATATATATATATATATTTATAATATTGTATTTAATTAAAATATAATATATTTTGTTATAATATATTTATAAGAATTATATTTATTTATTAAAATAATAATAAATAAGTATATTAAAGAATTATTATAATAAATTATTATTAATATTAAATATTATAAATATGATTATTTTATTATATAAAATATTATTATTAAATAAAATTAAATATTATTATTATTATATTTTTATATAATAATAATATAATATTATAATATAATATAAGTTTTAATATAATTTTGTATTTAATTAATTATAGGATATTAATTTATATTAATATTAATTATAGATAGCGAGAATCGAACTCGCATTCAATGTTTGGAAGACATCCAGTTTACCAATTAACTTATATCTATTATTATTATTTCATTTATTATTAAATAGTAAATTAAACTTCTTAATAAAATTAAAAATGGGGGGGGATTATTAATATAATATAATTACTCTCTCCATGATTTGAACATGGAATATTAATATTAGAAGTATTATGCTTTAACCATTAAGCTAAGAGAGCTATTTTTATTAATATTTATTAATAATTATAATATATTAATATTATTAATAAAAATAATTATTATTATTAATTATTATTATTATTATTATTATAATATATATATATATAATTATATTATTATTATATATAATTATTATTATTTTTAGAAAGGGAAATATATATATATAATATTATGAGAATAGCTGGAGTTGAACCAAGCATGGGTTGCTTAAAAGACAACTGTTTTACCATTAAACAATATTCTCTATTGTTTATACATAATATATATTACTATTATTAATATATATATATATATATATTTATATAAAAATAAATTAAAATATTTTATATATATAAATTAATTAATTAATTAATAACATAACAAAAGGATTAAATCCACCCTCACTATCCATAATTAATACTACTCCTTTCGGGGTTCCGGCTCCCGTGGCCGGCCCCCGGAACTTAAAATATTAAATATTAAATATTAAATATTAAATATTAAATATAATATATTAATTAATTGATACTTATTCCTTTATTTATTATTTATAAATCATAAATTATTATTAATTAATAATTTAATTAATAAGTCCCCAAAGGAGTATTAACATTTTATAATTAAAATATAAATATTAACTTCTTTATATTTAATATATATATATATTATATCTTATAAAAAACTTATATCCTTTTTTAAATATTTATATATTATAATTAAATAAAATAAAATAAAATGAAAGTATTTATTTTTTAATAAGATTATTAATTATTCTTTTTTCAATTAATAAGAATTATATATAAATAAATATATAATATAATATAATATAATAAAACTTTTATATATATACTATATATATATATATTATTATTATGATTATTATTATTATTAATAAGAGTCCGGCCCGCCCCCGCGGGGCGGACCCCGAAGGAGTTAATAATTCAATAATTTTTATATTATCATATATTATTAATTAATTAATTAATATAAAAATAGGAGTATAATTATATATTTATATATAAATAATATATATATTATAATATTGAATCGGTTTGATTCGAACAAACAAACTCCAAACTCAAATTTTGGTAACTTACCTATTAGTCTACGACTCATTTATATATATTATATATATTATATATATTTATTGCTATTTAAAGGACTTGAACCTTCATACTGTAAAGTAATACATCTTAAGAGTATCGTGTCTACCAATTCCACCAAAATAGCTATTAATTAGATAGTTATTAAAAAAAATAATATATATATTATATTTATTAAATATAAAATAATTATTAATATTATAAAATATAAATAAATATATTATAATATAATAAATAATAATAATATTAATATAATTATTATAATTAATGCCAGACCGGACTCCTTCTTTAAAAGGGGTTCGGTCCCCCTCCCATTAGTATAGAGTATAGGGAGGGGTCCCTCACTCCTTCGGGGTCCGCCCCGCGGGGGGCGGGCCGGACTATAAAACTATTTTAAAATTATATTTTATTAAAAATAAATTAAAAGAATTTATTATTATCCTTACTCTTTTTATATTAATAATAAAACTCCTTTCGGGGTTCCGACTCCCGTGGCCGGGCCCCGAAACTATTAATAAATAAAAATTATTAAATTATAATTTAAGTCGAACTCCTTCGGGGTCCGCCCCGCAGGGGGCGGGCCGGACTATTTATTAATAATAAATTATAAATTAGTATTAATAATATATTTAATCTTTAATATATATATAAATATAAATAAAAAATTAATTATTAATATTTATAATATTTTTATTTTATTTAATTAAAAAGGATATATTAATAATTTATAAAGGAAATATAATTTATATTAAGTATAAACTTCATAATAAAATTAAATATATAATTTATTTTATTAAAATTATTATTATTATTAATTTTATTATTTATAATATTTTTATTTTATAATTATAAATATATATAAATTACATAAAATATTTTATTATATTATTACTTATATAACATTATTATAATATATACATATACAAATTTATATAATATTTACATAATATATTTATATTTATCATTAAATTATTATTTTTAATAATCTTTTTTATAATTATTTTTATATATTGAATAAATAAATAAATAAATAAATAAATAAATAATGAAAAATTTATAATAATAAAAAGGAATTGTTTTACATATTTATAAAATATTCATTAAATAAATTATAAATCTATTGATTAAATATTATATTATAATAATAAATAGTCCGGCCCGCCCCCTGCGGGGCGGACCCCGAAGGAGTCCGACCGAAGGAAATAAAGAAATATTATTCATTTTATTTTATTTTATTCTTTTTTTATTAATATTTAAAATTAAATCTTATATATAATAATAAATATTTAATAATTAATAATAAATATTATTATTATTATAATTAATTAATTAATTAATTAATAAGTTATAATAGAATTTAATATTCAATAAAAAGAATCAATTAATTAGAATTTTAATAAAGAAGTAAATATTTTATTTATTATTTAATTTCAATTAATTATATTTGGTATATATATATATCAATTAATTATAATATTTTGTTATTAAAAAGTAATAATATTAATATTATATATATAATATAAAGAATAAAAAATTTAAGAATAATAAAATATATTATTATTATTATTTATAGGGTGAATACTGAGAATCGAACTCAGATTTAACGCACCACAAGCGTATTTTCTACCATTGAAATATATTCACCTTTATTATATAATTATTATAAATATATATATATTTATCTCCTTCCGGGGTTCCGGCTCCCGTGGCCGGGCCCCGGAACTATAATATTTTATTATTATATTATTTATTTAAGAGATGAAGAGAATCGAACTCTTAATAAGTAGATTTGCAATCTAATAGTTTAACCTTAAAACAACATCTCCTTTATTACTTTATATACTTATAATTATTTATATCTTTATTCTATATATTATTATATATATTTTATTAAATAATTTATAATAAATAAAATAAAATAAACTCCTTCGGGGTCCGCCCCGCGGGGGCGGGCCGGACTCTTTAATATTTTTTATTTAAATAAATATTTATATAATATAAATATGAAATAATGATAATAAATATTAAGATTATTAAATTATTAATATATAAATTAGATTTATTTAAAATTATTAAAATATTATTTATATTTATCTTCTTGATAATATATTAAATAATATATTATTATTATTATTATTATATAATATATATATATTTATATCTTATTAGTTTGTTGGACCTCATAAAGAGTAATATTTAAACATAATATTATAATAAGAAGATTATTTATTAAATTATTGATTATAAAATGTTTTATTATAATTATTATTTATATATATATTTTTTATATAAATTAATAAATTTTTTATAAATATTATATTTATTTTAATATTTTATTATTATTATTGTTATATTAGGGATTTGAACCCCAAACCTTTCGATTACAAAACGAATGCTCTACCAATTAAGCTAATATAACTATTATTTATAATATATTTATTATATAATAATAAATATATTATTATTATTTAAATAATTAATTATTTATAATTATACTTTATAATATTTATTCTATTATAAATATTAATAATTTTAGAATATTTTTATATATAAATAAATAATAAAAATTAAATAATTATTAATAATATATATAAATTAACGAAGGAGTGAGGGACCCCCCCCCGTATACTATACTTATACTTATACTTATACTTATACTTATACTTATACTTATACTTATACTTAAGGGGGGAACCCCCTTTTATCTTTAATTAAGAAGGAGTTATAAATTTTATTTAAATAAAAAAAAATTATTATAAAAAATAATATAACATCTATAAAAAAAAAATAATAATATAATTATATAAAAAGTATTAATAAATCATATAAATTATTATATTTTTAATATAATATATTATTAAAAAAAAGGTGGGTGAAGATATAAAGATTATAAAGTATATAAAAAGTATATAATATTATAATTGATTTTATATAAATTTATTATAAATATTAAAATTATGATTAATATAAATAATAATATATATATATATATAAAGAAATTTATATTTTTATAAATTAAAAAGTATTAATTTATTATTATAATTATAATTTTTAAATAAGTTCTTATTTTTAATTATTAATATTATAAAAAATAATATAATTATATAATATAATATAACATAATATATTATTCATATATCTCTTTTTTTAATGAAATATTAATATTTAATATATATATTAATTAATAAATATTTAATTAATTAATTAATAAATAAATAAATAAATAAATAAATAATCCAATAAAAAAGTAAATAATATTATAATAAAAATTAATAATATTATATAATATATAAAAATAATAATAAAAAAAGTAATCTTTATTAAATATAATATAATATAAAAATATATCTTTTATAAACTCCTTTCGGGGTTCCGGCTCCCGTGGCCGGGCCCCGGAACTATTATAATAATTATTAAATTAATAATATATTGATTATTATATATAAATATTTAATTTAATTAATTAGAATTATATATAGAGGGTATTAATTATAATTTCTTTATTATTAATATTATTATTTATTAATATTTTTTTTATTTATTAAATATAAAATATATAATATATTAAGTATTAAATAATATTATAATATAATATATATATATATATATATATATTTATTAGTGAACACCTTTATTTATTATTTATTTATAAAGGTGTGAACCAATCCCGCAAGGGAGGAGTCTCGGTCCAACCGGGACCCCATAAGGAGTGAGGGACCCCTCCCTTATATTATAATTATAATTATAATCATACTTATGGGGGGGGGGAACCGAACCCCTTTTTAATTTAATTAAAAAGGAGTAATAAGTATATAGAATAATAGATTAGATATTATATAGATAACTGATAAATTAGTATTTTATTAATATTATAATTAATATTTTTTATTAATAATAATAATTATTATTATTATAATATATTTATTTATAAATAATATATAAAACCTATAATTATTAATTTTAGTATAAAATTATCAGATTAATTATCTTATTAAAACAACTTCATATTTAATATGTATTCAATATTTATTTATTATCAACTTAGCTTATCTACTATGATAATATATAATTAAAATATAAACTAATATAGATAATATATTAATAAAGTATTATTTTTATTAAATATATTATATTATTATCAATAGATACACCATGGGTTGATTCATTATGGTCCTTGCGTACTAATAATGAGATTTAATTTGATAATATTTCCTTCAGCAGATAGGAACCATACTGATTCACATCGTATTTAACCCAACTCACGTAACATTTTAATTGACGAACAGTCAAACCCTTCTTAGCTTTTACAACCAAGAGGAAATGTTGAGTCGACATCGAGGTGGCAAACATAACTTACAATATCTACTCTTTCGTTATATTACCCTGTTATCCCTAGCGTAACTTTTATTCGTTATCAATAACCTTTACAATCAGTGTTATTTGTTCATTATGCCATACTTACGTACTTGTTTCACTCGTTTGTGTTACAATTATCGCACAGTTATACCATTATATTAATTTAATTCTTTCCATTTTTATTTTTTAAGAAAGTTATTATTGTTTTCCTTACAATTTTACTGTACATATTTTTATCTATTACTAAAATATATTCAATAAATATAAATTTATATAAACATATTTCAATTTATAATTAATATATATAATATATATTATTTTTTTATTCAATAATTTTATATATTTATTTATGGACTTATTCAGATACTTTTGCTGATAATGACGCCCCATCAAAACTACCAATTAGAGATTGTCTCTTATATTATATATAATATATATAAAATATATATTATATATTACTTAAGAATTATATCTATTAAGTAAAGTGATTATCATATAAATATGTTTTATCACTATGCTTGAAAGCATATTATTATTATTAATAATAATAATAATAATTATTTATAAGATTAGAATTATCATTATATTATAATAAGTATCTCATTAATATCTAAACGATTACCTAATAATAGGATTACTTAATATGCTGAATATAATAAACAATAATTCGATCTATCTAATTACAGTAAAGCTGCATAGGGTCTTTCCGTCTTGCTGAAGGTACATAGCATCTTCACTACGATTTCAATTTCACTTAGCTTAAAGGGGAGACAGTTGTTGTATCATTACGTCATTCATGCGGGACCTCAATTATAGGCCAAGGAATTTCGCTACATTATAACCCTCATAATAAGGCTGCTATTTACCTAAATTTAATTAAATTATCGTTAAATAATTTTATTTATATATTAAGCATGGAGCAGAGTTCACACCTTATACTTAAACTTATCGTTTCTGCAAAGTGCGGTGTTTTTAGTAAACAGTTGTACAACTTTGTTCTTATTACTCTTTATTGACTAACTTATGAGCTATCTTTGCCGAGTTCCTTCCCTTTAATTATCTAATTCACCTTCATATTCTCTACTTACATACCTGAGTCGGTCTACATTACGGTATACATTAATTATTTCCTGATCTTTATTAGTTTATATTATATAAAAAAAAATATATAATATAATTATATATATTATTAATATAATTATTAATAATATATATATTTTAAGATAAATTTTTATTAATATAGATTATCCCATCTTAAATATATTTATATTCTTATTAATTTAATTAGGGGCCGTACTTTTATAGTTAAACCTTATGTTTTAGGTGAAAAGGTTTATACCTTTTTTTCGTTACTCATGTCAGCATTCTCTATTTAATTAATACATATATTAATTAATAACTAATATATATTATCATTAAATGTTCTATTACCATATTATTATTATTAAAAAAAAAAGTAATAATAATATTTAGATATTCAGTATTTATATTTTTATTATAAAAATATAATATTCCATATTAGGAATTAAATAATTCTTATTATTAAGATCCGTATATTATCTATTAACAAATATATATATATATATTTGATTTTAAATATTATTTTTTTTATTTATTATAAATCAGTGCATTGTTACATGTTCATTAAAAAATGGTTATTGTCAAACCCATTAACTGATTATATTATAATATTTTAATATTTATTTCACTTATTATTTATTAGGAACTTTATATCTTAATCTGGGCTGTTTCCCTTTAGATTATTTACCTTATCGCACATAATCTGACTCTTTATTATATATAATTAAATATTTCGAGATTTAATATTATTAATAAAACTTTAATAGTTCCCTAATATATATTAATTGCTGTACCATTCTTTATATAATATTAATATAATATTATATAATAATTATTATTTATAAAGGCTATACTTACATATATTTCATAGAAAACCAGCTATCTGCAAACCAGATTTGTCTTTCACTACTAACCACAATTAATCAGATGATATTGCAACATCAACCTGTTCGATCGTTTATCCATCTTATCATAGTTAGATCGTTTGCTTTCGGGTCAATTAATATTAATTAAATATTTTAATATATTTTTTTATATATATATATTATTCTATTTATTTATAACTTATTGTTTTACTAATATTAATTACTTGCTGACCCATTATACAAAAGGTACATCATTAATATAATATAATATATTCATGATTGCTTATAAAATAATCATTTTCATACTTTCCCTTACGGTACTTACTATACTTATTAATAGTATTTAGTCTTAGAATTTGTTATCCTATTTTCTTACATTTTTTTCACATAATACTTATTAGACCTTTATTATTTTCTCTCACCAATACTCATAATATCTCTGTTGATTTCTTATCCTTAAGTTACTTAGATGTTTCAGTTCACTTAGTTTATTATTATTAATAATTATTCTTATTATAAATATAATAAAAAATAACATTATTAATATAAAGGTTTACCCTTAGGTTTTAAAATTAATTGTTATTAATTTATTAGTAACCTAATTCTATTAATAGTTATATTAAATTTATTAAATTTAATTATTATACTCCATGATTATCTCTTTAAATCTATATAATAAATATTTCAAATCTATTATTCTACTTTTTACTACTTATATATATAATAATAATAAATAAAATATATATATAAATATAAATATAAAATATACTTTTTATAATATAATCTTTATATTTATTAAAATATATATTAATTATATTATAAATCTTATTTAATATATATAATAAACTCCTTCTTAAATAGGGGTTCGGTCCCCCTCCCATTAGTATAGAGTATAGGGAGGGGTCCCTCACTCCTTCGGCCGGATTATATTAATAATTATTAATTATAAATTAATTAATTAATCAATTTCACTTTTTTATATAAATATAAATATAATAAATATATATATAAAATATTATAATATATATATTATTATTATCATAATATAAATTATATTATAAATTATTTATAGGTTTTATATTTTATAATTAATACATTTTATTATTTAATAATATTAATAATCTCATCTCCTTCGGTCGGACTATTTTGTTATTATATAAATTTTTATTATTATTATTCATTATATTTTTATTATTATATTATATTATATTTCTTATCTCCTTTTACTCGCCTCCAATGTGAACTATATATATTATTCTTATATAAAAAAAAGTATATATATATATATAAATATTATTATTTATATATTTTATTATAAAAATATTATATATTATTATTAAAAATAGAATTATATTTATTATTTATTTATAAAAGAGTTAACATCTTATTATATTTATATTTATATTTATAAAATTAAAGTCTCAAAAGGAGTGAGGGACCCCCTCCCGTAAGTATACGGGAGGGGGGACCGAACCCCAAAGGAGTATTCATTAATTAATAATTATAAAAAATAATATTATTTATTTTAAGAAAGGAGAAATATTAATTATAAAATTTATTTTTAATAAATAAAAATTAATAACATAAAATGATTTTATATTTAATAAAAAAGAATAATAATTAAACTAATTATTATAAAATACTTTTATATATATATATATTATTTTTAAGTTCCGGGGCCCGGCCACGGGAGCCGGAACCCCGAAAGGAGAAAGTATAATTATTTATTTAATAATTAATATTTATATAATTTAAATCATTAATAATATTTATTATTTTATTATATAATAATAAATTATTAATAATAATATATTTAATATATATTTATTAAATATTTATATAAGTTATATTTTTATTTACCAAATATATAAGTCCCGGTTTCTTACGAAACCGGGACCTCGGAGACGTAATAGGGGGAGGGGGTGGGTGATAAGAACCAAACTATTCAATAAATACAAAGCATACATTAGTTATAATTTTATAATATAATCAATTAAATATATTATAATAATATAATATAATTAATAATATAAATAAAAGTCCCCGCCCCGGCGGGGACCCCGAAGGAGTATTAACAATATAATAAATTATATAAAATAAATTATAAATAAGAAATAAATAAATTAAATAATATAATAATTGATTAACAAGAAGATATCCGGGGTCCCAATAATAATTATTATTGAAAATAATAATTGGGACCCCCCACCACTATAATAATATATTAATATTTAATGATATATAATAAAAATATATTTAATAATAATATATAATAAATATAAATAATATTATAAATAAATATATATATATTTATATATTTATATTTAATAGTTCCGGGCCCCGGCCACGGGAGCCGGAACCCCGGAAGGAGAAATAAAAATTAATAAAATATTTGTAAATAAATTAATAATATTAATTAATAATTATTAAAGAAATTTTATTTATTTAATATAATTTTATAATTATAATAATAATAATATATTCATATAGTCCGGTTCGCCCCGCGGGGGCGGACCCCGAAGGAGTATATTATATTTATGTTATATCATATAGTATATTATATTTATATTATATCATATAGTATATTATATTATATCATATTATATTGGGACCAAGTCGGTGAACAACCGGCTTGGCGCCCAATTTAATTTAATTTAATCCAATTTAATTTAATTTAATTAAATTATAGTTATAATTGTAATTATAATTTTAATTATATATAATAATATATATAATAAATAAAATAAATAAAATTAATTATAAAATATAATATCAGATTATTTATTAAATAACTTTTTAAATAATTATTATAATGAAATATATAATATATTTAAATAATAAAAATAATATAAAAATAATAAAAATTATATATATATTATATTATATTTATTAAAAGTTTTTTAAAGGATTATAAATTAAATAAGGATCTAATACGAATATTAATTTATAAAGAAGATATAAATAATGAATTATAATATAAACCTTTATTTATATTTAATATTTAATAAAATATATTTAATATTTAATAAAATATATTTAATATTTTAATAAAATATATTTAATATTATAAAAAATATATTTAATATTTAATAAAATATATTTAATAAAAGTTCATTTATAAAGGAGATATGATTATTATTAACTTATTATATAATTATTATTAACTTATTATATAATTATTATTATATAATATTATATAATTTATATAAAATAAAATATAATTATATCTAATTATCTCCTTCGGGGTTCGGTCCCCCTCCCTAACGGGAGGGGTCCCTCACTCCTTCTTTAAATAAAATTAAATAAAAAAGGGGTTCGGACTCCTTCGGGGTCCGCCCCGCGGGGGCGGGCCGGACTATTATTAGATAATATTTATTATAATATAAATAATAATAATATATTGATATTTATTTATTTAAAATTATTATAATATTTTTATTTATAATTTTATATATATATATATTTTAGTCACCCGTTTTTTACGATACTGATACTGATACTGATACTAATACCTCGAAAAAGTAATTAATAAAAATAAATAAATTTATTATTACTTATTAATCATAATATTATTAACATTTATATTTTTATAAAAATGTTTAATAAAAAAAAACTAAATAATAAATAAAATATTTTATTTTATAATAAATAAAAAGTTTTCGAATAAATATATTATAATATATTATATATATATATTATAATTATTATTAATTTATTTAATAATATATTATAAATAAGAATATCTTTATTATAATATTATATATTATTATAGTTTCGGTTCCCGATATGGGACCAAAACCCCTAATGGAGTAATAATATTTATTATTATTATTTTATAAATATATATATATATATATATATATTTTATATATAATAATTATTATATAATTATATATATATATTTAAAATATATGTTATGTATTTTTATTTCTAGATATATAAGTAATAGGGGGAGGGGGTGGGTGATTAGAAACTAGAATGAATAATATATATAGAGCACACATTAGTTAATATTTTATAATATAATTAATTAAATTATTATAATAATATAATATATTATATAATAATAATAAGGTATAAACAATATAATAAATTGTATAAAATAAATTATAAATATTAAATAAAAACCAAATAATAAGAATAATAAATGATAAACAAGAAGATATCCGGGTCCCATGATAAATTATTATTGAAAATAATAATTGGGACCCCCCCCTCATAATAAAATATAAAAATATAAATAATTTATATTAAATAAAATATATAAAATAATATATATATTATTAATATATAATAATAATATATTTAAATAATAATAAATAAATAATAAATAAATAATAATAAGAATTATAAAAGTATATAAATTATATAATATAATATAATTATAAATATAATATAATATAATATAATATAATATAATATAATATTAAAATAATATAATATAATATTAATATTAATATTAATATAATATTAATATAATATAATAATAATAATACGGGTTCAACATTACCAGTTGTTCACAGGTAATGTTTAACCCTATTGTAATCATAATTATAATATAATTGTAATTGTAATTTTTATTATAATTGTTTCATTTATTATAAATATAAATATAAATAATATATAGTTTATAATTATTTAAAAAGTTATTAATAAAAATAATATTAATAAAAAATATGAATATAAAAATAAATAATTAATAAAAAATTAATATAAAATTAATAATATTTATATATATAAATATAAATTAATATTAATAAGTAAAATAATAATAATAATTGTCTATTATTAATTAAATTAAATATAATAAAATTCGATTATTATCAGATTATATTATATTAATTTTTATTATAAAGTAAAGATAATTTTAAGAAGGAGGTTATAAATATATAATAAATTATAACAAGTAAATATTTATATACTTCTCCTTTCGGGGTTCCGGCTCCCGTGGCCGGGCCCCGGAACATTAAGATTATAACAAGTAAATTATTATTTTAAATATAATTTATAGTTATTATTAATAAATAGAAAAAAGACTCCTTCTTAAAAAGGGGTTCGGTCCCCCCTCCCGTAAGTATAGGGAGGGGTCCCTCACTCCTTCGGTTCCGCCCCGCGGGGCGGGCCGGACTATTAATAATTATTATTGTAAATAATAATAATATATAAATATTTTTTATAAAAATAAAATATATATAAAGTCATCGAAGAAATATATAATAATATAATAAGTCCCTAGCGGGGGTAAAAGGAATAAAGGAGATATAAATATAATATATTATTATATATATTATATATAATAATATTAATAATATTAAGTATTTTACATTTTTATTATATTAACATTAATAAATATAAACAATAAATAAATAAATTAATTAATTAATTAATTAATAATTTCTTATTAAATAATATTATGATAAATTATAAATATATCCTTCTCCTTTCGGGGTTCCGGCTCCCGTAGCCGGGCCCCGGAACTTTAAATATTAAATATTAAATATTAAATATTAAATAAAAAGGGGCAGACTCTTTCGGGGTCCGCCCCGCGGGGCGGGCCGGACTATTATTTTATAATTAATATATATATTTATTAAATAAATTATCCATAATTTAATTTAATTTAATTTAATTTAATTAAGTGAATACCTATTTTTAATAAAATAGGTGTGAATCTCAAAAGGAGTTTAATTTATTTTATTTTATTTATTTAATTTAATTTAATTAGAAGATTATAAATTTATACATTTTATATAAATATTATCCTTTTATGATATTTTAATACTTATTATAAAATTTTTAATAAATTTTTATTTATCAAAAGGTAAAATATTAATAATATATTATTAAAAAATAATTAAATAATATAATATAATAATAATATAAATATAAATATAATATATTAAATATATATATAAAAAATAAAATATATATATATATATATGAATTAAATATTATAAATTATTAAATATCCTTCTCCTTTCGGGGTTCCGGCTCCCGTAGCCGGGCCCCGGAACTTTAAAATAAAAATAAAGATGGGGGGCAGACTATTATTATTATTATAATAATAAATTAAATATAATAATAATTATAATTATAATTATAATTATAATTATAATATTCCTTCGGTTTTTATATTTTCTTTAATAAATATTAATAATAATAATTAAAAATATATAAAAATATTATAAAATTTCTATTTTTTTTATAATAATAATATTTTATTAATATAATATAAAAATAATAAATAATTATAATATATGATTTATAAACTTTATTATTTATTTATTTTTAATATTAAGAATATTTTATATTTATAAATTAATTAAATAATAATAAAAATATATATATTAAATTTTAATAAAATTAAATAAAATATTAAATTATATGATTATAATATTAATTAAATAATTAATAATAATATTATAAAGTTCCGGGGGCCGGCCACGGGAGCCGGAACCCCGAAAGGAGAATAAAATAATTAATAATATATATATATATATAAATGATAAACAAGAAGCTATCTGGGGTCCATTAATAATTATTATTTTCAATAATAATAGGGACCCCCCATCTATAAATATTAATATAAAAATAATATATAAATATTTAAATAATATATTATTATATAAATAATAATAATAATAATAAATAATTTAATTTAATTTAATTTAATTATTTTTCTCCTTTCTTAAAATATTTTAATAAATATATATATTATATATATATAAATTATAATAAAAATAATAATTTTATATTTTTATAAATTATATTAATATAATAAAAAAAATAATAATAATATTAATATTAATATAATATAATATATATTAAACATTATTTATTATTTATTGACAATATTTAATTCTATTGTTATTCAATAAATAAATAAATAAACAAATATTTATAAATAAATTTTATAATATAATATATATATATATATATAATATAATATAATATAATATAATTAAATATCGATAAATAATCTAATTGGTTATTGATAATTTATCATTAATTATTTATCATTAATAATTAATAATTGATTTTAATTATAATAATATTTATAATTTATAATAATAAATAAATAAATAAATAATAATTATAATAATAATAAATTTATTATGTAATTAAATTAAATTAAATTACATTGTGTTATATTATTTATTATATTAATTATATGAGGATTATAAATTATATATATTTTAATAAATATTAATTATTTATAATTATATACAATTAATAATATTTACTTTTTATATATATATTAATTAATATATATTTAATAAAGGATATATATTATTATAATTACTTTATTTGAAATAATTAAATTATAATAAAAAATATAAAATTATAGTATAAATTGAGTAAATTATATACTTTTTAGTGAATATATATTTTATCAATATTAATATTAAAATTAAAATAGGTATGAACCTCGAGTAAATTATTATTATTAATTAATAATAATTTATGATTTATGATTAATAAATAGAGGTAGGAGGGAGGAGTTCCGAACGAAATCCATAACCCCATATGAAGTAATAATTTAATTCCAAATTCAAATTAATTGAAACTTTTTATTTATATTAAAATAAATAAATATATTCTTCGACTATTTATATTAATATTATTATTATTATTATTATTAAAATGAATATTTATAGTTATAGTTATAATTATAATTATAGTTATAGTTATAGTTATAGTTATAGTTATATAATAGGTGTTAACCTCGCGAGAAGGAGGAGTTCCGGAACCCAGCATGGGGGCCAATTAATTATATAATAAATAATTAATATTATTTATTATAATTATTATTTATAAAAAAAAAAAAATAAGTTTTAAATATATAACTATAGAGAAAAATTATATAATAAATTTTCCTTTATTTAATAAAAAGATTATAATCTTTATATATATTAACCATATATATATTTTTTATATATTATTATTAAATTTATAATTAAATATTATATTTATAAAATTTAAATTAAAATTTAAAATAGTCCGGCCCGCCCCCGCGGGGCGGACCCCGAAGGAGTGAGGGACCCCCTCCCTAACCTAATGGGAGGGGGACCGAACCCCGAAGGAGTTTGGTTAAAGAAGATAAAGAATAAAAATTAAGAATATTATTTTATTTATTTTTTAATATTATATATTAAAATATAATAGAAAAAAGAGTATTATATATTAATATAAAATATATTAATATAAATAACTAACCGCCCCCGCGGGGGCGGTTTATATAATTTAATAATTAATATATTAATAATAATTATAATAGTCCGGCCCGCCCCCTGCGGGGCGGACCCCGAAGGAGTAATATATATATATATTTTTATTTAATTAACTATCAATAATAATTATTTATAATAATAAAATATAAATAGGATCCAAAAGTAGGATTAATTTATAATTTTATTTGATATTTATTTTTAATTAAATTATTATTATAATAATTATATAAAAAAATTAATTAATTAATATTTTTAATATAAATAAATTATAATTTTATTTTTATATAATTATATGATATTATATTATATTTTATTTATATATAATTATATATATATAAAAAGTAAATATTATTTTATATATTTATATATATATATATATTATTTATTTATTTATTTTATTTATTATATTTATTTTATTTCTCCTTTCGGGGTTCCGGCTCCCGTGGCCGGGCCCCGGAACTATTAATATATATATTAAATAAAGTTTAATTTAACTTTAATATTATATTTACCATTTTTATTAATATTAGAATTATTATATAAATTATGATTAGAAGGGATATAATTTAATTTATAATTATTATTAATATTACTTCATAAATATTTTTTATTATTAAAAGTACCATTTAATAAATTAAGTGTACTAGTTCTACCATTATTATTACTTAATCTACCTTTAAATTTAATAGATCAACCAACTAAATATTTATATATTAAAATATCTATAGGAATATTATCAATAGTTATATTATTATAAATATTATTAATATTACCAATATAATTATTATTATTATTATTATAATTATTATTATTATTAATATTATTATTATTATTATTATTATTATTATTATTTAATAAATTAATTATATTATTATATTTATTATTATTAATATTATTAATATTATTAATATAATTTATAGAAATATTATGATCATTTAATTTAGGCATAATATTATTTAATATACGTTGATAATTAGTTAAGATACCATTATTATATTTATCTATATCATTTAAACTAATATATTTACTAAAAATATCACTATTTAAATAAATATATGATAATTTAATAGGTTCAATAGTTACTTTTTTATTATAATAATAACTTAAAATATTACATAAATTATTATTTATATTATTATTTATAATATTTATTAATTTATTTATTATATTTATATAATAATTATTATTATTATTATTATTATTATTATTATTATTAATATCATTATTATAATAATAAAATTTAATATTTAATTTATTTAAACTATGTTGATTAATAAGTTTACTTATAATAATTTTATTAATATTTATATTATTTAATTTTAAAGTTATTATTTTATATAATAATTTATTAATTAATTTATCATTTATAGTATTTATAATTTCTATATTTTTATTATAATTATAAATTTGTAGATTTCAATTATTTATATTATTTAAATGTTGTAATTTATTATTAATATTCCCCGCGGGACCAATCCGGTGAACAACCGGATTGGCGCCCGCGGGGTTTATATTATTATTATTTAATATTCTTTTTATATTATTTATTTTTTTATTATTTATATCTAATAATATATTCTTTAATAATAATTTCTTATTTATTAATGAATCTAATAGATTATTAATAATAATATTATTATTATTATTAAGTTTATTTATTATTGATAAAATTATATTTAATAATTTTAATTTCATTATTTTTTATTTTTACTTTTTATCTATTATATATACATATTAATATTAATATTAATATAAATAGAAATATATATATATATATAATATGCATCCTTATTATAATATTATTTATTATTATAAATAATAATATATTAGATATTTTTTGCAGTTATTAATAACATTATATTCTTTATAATAATAATATAAATCCCAAATAAAAAAAAATAATTATTATTAATAATTTATATATAAATAATTTATAAAATAAAATATTATAATTTTATATATAAAAATAAAAATATTATTAAAATAAAATATATCATAATATTATTAAAATATATATATAAATATATAAATATATATATATATATATAAATATAAAGAATTATTAATTATTTATAATTTTTAATATATTATTATTAATTAATAAAATAAAATCCCTTCTTAAGAATAAAAAGGGTCGGACCGGACTATTATATAAATAATATTATTAAAATAATAATTATTATTATTATTATTTTTATATATTTTATATTTATTAAAATTAATTAATTAATTAATTATTATTATTTATTTATTTATTTTATTTTTATAGGAATAATATTAAAATTATTATTATATATATGTATTATTACGGATGATGTAGGATTTGAACCTACGTAGCCAATAAAGACTAATGATAGCTCAAATATCACACTTTAAACCACTCAGTCAACCATCCTTAAGAGGAATATAAATATAAATATAAATATAAATATTAATATAAATATAAATATTAAATAAACTCCTTTCGGGGTTCCGGCTCCCGTGGCCGGGCCCCGGAACTATAAATATATTATATATATATATTATAAAAATCTTTAATATAATATTATATAATTATTAATATAAGAACTTTTAAACTTTTATTAATTTATTTTTCTCCTTCTTAATTAAAAATAAAAAGGGATGCGGTTCCCACGGGGTCCCGCACTCCTTCGGGGTTCGGTCCCCCTCCCTAACGGGAGGGGGTCCCTCACTCCTTTCTTAAAATAAATTATTATTAATAATTATTATATAATAAGAATTAATATAATTAATATAATTAATTTTATAAATTATAATATTAAAATAATTATTATTATTATTATATAATTAATCATATATTTTTAATTTATTATATTTATTAATATAATATAAATTATTATTTAATATTTAATATTTAAATAATATAAACCCCGCGGGACCAATCCGGTGAACAACCGGATTGGCGCCCGCGGGGAATATTAATAAATTAAATATTTAAATAATTATAATTAAATATTATTAATGTATATATAAATTTATATATTATATAGATAGATTTATAATATATTTTATTATATTGTTTATAATATATTATAATTTATTTATAAACCTAATTATTATATTAATTATATGAAAATTATAAATTATATATATTTTATTAAATATTAATAGTTCCGGGGCCCGGCCACGGGAGCCGGAACCCCGAAAGGAGATGTTCACTAATATTATATTAATATTAATATTAATATTATTCAATGAATAATACAATAAAAATTATATTGTGTTCAATTAAATATATTTAATATATTTATATATAAAGAATTTATTATTTATTAATAAATATTATCATAATATATATATTTCTTATTTATTAATAAATATTTTTATTATAAATAAATAATATATCTTATTATGGTAATTTATATTTATTTATATAAATGTTTATTATAACAATATTTATAAATTATTATTATTAATGATATAAAAAAAGTAATTATATATTATCCATTATTTATTTATTTATATATTAATATATAAATAAAAAGGTATATTATATATTATTATTATTTTTTATTATAATTTATATATATTATTATTATTATAATATTTATATATTTTATAATAATTATATAATTATAAGAATGTTATTAATTTAATCAAATGAGATTTTATTTTATTTTTTTTTTATTAATTTCATTATTTTTTATTTATTTATAATATATTATATATATTATACACCGAATAATAATAAGAATGAAACCATTAAACAGAATAAACCTGTAGCTTCTGATAAGGCGAAACCTAAAATAGCCATAGGGAATACTAGGTCTTTAATTGATGGGTTTCTTGATACACCATTAATTAAAGCTGCGAATACGATAGCAATACCAATACCTGCTCCTAATAAACCAATTGTTGAGATACCTGCTCCAATATATTTAGCTGCTAATACTAATTGCATAATATTTATTTATTAAATATTTAATCTATTCTTATTTTTATATTATATATATATTTATTATTATTTATATATATATATATAATTATATATAAATATATTATATATAATTAATATATTAATATTACTTTTTATTATCTTTTAATACACTATTTAATTAAATTATTAAAATATTATTTAATTATTCCTTCTTTATTTTAAATAAAAAAAAAAGGGACTTATTTATATATTTTATTAATATTATAAACAAAAAAATTATAATAATAATAATATTATTAATTATATTATTATTTATTATTAAATATTAATTCATATATATATATATATAAATAAACTCCTTTCGGGGTTCCGGCTCCCGTGGCCGGGCCCCGGAACTATAAAT
>OCVT010000032.1_pt1 | contig 38564 bp, 26 predicted proteins | sample 1539111 | NCBI WGS metagenome assembly OCVT01 (sample SAMEA3991482, study PRJEB22521) | metagenome | biome: anthropogenic terrestrial biome; feature: sewage plant; material: raw primary sludge | place: Sweden | collected 2012-09-26 | reverse complement strand
ATGCAAAAGTTCCGTTTAGACAAACAACAGTGGATTGTGTTGTTTATGACGGTTAGCCCCGTTTGCGCAGATAGGCGGCAAGGGAACATCCTTTCCAAAGTGCCATTCTGGCTGTGTGATAGCTTCCTATATACAAAAAGTCAGAAGAAAAATCCAATTTGAAAAGCAGGTGCTGCCAATATGGCATATTGTTAAAATTGGCTCAATTTTTGATAAATTATAATCACCAATAGGGGAATTTGCCGAAATAAGATAGGCGAACTCCAAAATTTTAGTTACTTTTGTACCTTTGAAAATGTAAAACCAGTCATGTATCGTGTCATAGCGATAGTGACCAACAAATAATTTATGGGACTTACTGATTTTTTATCGAAACTATTTGGCAATAAGGCGCAGCGTGACATGAAGTCCGTGCGTCCTTATATTGAGAAGATCCGGATGGTATATCCATCTATCCAGAGCCTGTCGGATGATGAGTTGCGACAGAAGACATTGGATATCCGTGCTGAAATTCAGCAGTATGTAGCTGAGGAGACCCAGCAGATTGCTGACCTGAAAGCCCAGATTGAGGGCCAGGAGATAGAGCAGCGCGAAAAGACTTACGCCGAGATTGACAAGCTGGAGAAAGCCAAGGTGGACAAGTTCGAGGTTATTCTCAACGAGAAGTTGCCTGAGGTGTTCTCTATAGTGAAGGAAACGGCCCGCCGTTTCTCCGAAAACGAAAGCATCGTTGTTACTGCTACCGAGCTAGACCGGAAACTGGCAACCACCCACGACTTTGTGGAGATAAATGGCGACAAGGCTGTCTATCACAACCACTGGATGGCAGGAGGTACCGAAATCACTTGGAACATGGTGCACTATGACGTGCAGCTGATTGGTGGCGTGGTACTTCATAGCGGCAAGATTGCCGAAATGGCAACGGGTGAAGGTAAGACCCTTGTGGCTACGCTCCCTGTATTCCTGAATGCCCTTACGGGTAATGGCGTACACGTCATCACCGTCAACGACTATCTGTCAAAACGTGACTCGGAGTGGATGGGACCTCTGTATATGTTCCATGGATTGACTGTCGATTGTATCGACAAGCATCAGCCTAACTCGGAGGAACGCCGCCAGGCTTACGCTGCCGACATCACCTTCGGTACCAACAATGAATTCGGTTTTGACTACCTGCGTGACAATATGGCTACCAACGTGGCCGACTTGGTGCAACGTGGTCACAACTACGCTATTGTGGATGAGGTGGACTCCGTGCTGATTGATGATGCGCGTACCCCTTTGATTATAGCAGGTCCGGTGCCTCATGGCGACGACCAGCAGTTTGAGGCACTCTGTCCGCGAGTTGAAAAACTTGTTGAGTTGCAGCGTGCAATGGCTACCAATTATCTGTCGGAGGCCAAGAAACTGATGAAGTCGGACAACAAGAAGGATCAGGAAGAAGGTGCTTTGGCCCTCTTCCGTTCTTACAAGGCGCTGCCTAAGAATACGCCACTCATCAAGTTCCTCAGTGAGGATGGAATCAAGACCATTCTGTTGAAGACCGAGGAATACTATATGCAGGATAACAACCGCAATATGCATATAGCCACCGACCCGCTCTATTTTGTTATCGACGAGAAGAACAATTCCATAGAGCTGACCGATAAAGGTATTGATGCCCTGACTGGTGTATCGGAAGATCCTAAGTTCTTCGTGATGCCGGATATCGGTTCGGAGGTCGCCTCCATTGAGCGCGAGAATCTGAGCGATGAGGAAAAGGCCTCCAAGAAGGACCAGCTGCTCCAGAACTATTCAGTGAAATCGGAGCGTGTGCACACCATCAACCAGTTGCTGAAGGCATACACCCTCTTCCAGAAGGATGACCAATACGTCATTATGGACGGCGAGGTGAAGATTGTGGATGAGCAGACGGGCCGTATCATGGAAGGCCGCCGTTATTCTGACGGTCTGCACCAGGCCATCGAGGCCAAGGAGCGTGTGCAGGTACAGGCTGCCACCCAGACTTTTGCCACCATCACCTTGCAGAACTACTTCCGTATGTACCACAAATTGGCGGGTATGACGGGTACTGCCGAGACTGAGGCTGGTGAGTTCTGGGACATCTACAAGCTGGATGTCGTGGTCATTCCTACCAATATGCCTATAGCGCGTGTGGATATGGAAGACCGTGTTTACCGTACCAAGCGTGAGAAATATAATGCCGTAATAGAGGAGATAGTTAAACTGACAGAGGCAGGCCGCCCAGTGCTGGTGGGTACCACTTCAGTGGAAATATCGGAATTGCTGAGCAAGATGCTTACCATGCGTCACATCGACCACAACGTGCTGAATGCCAAGCAGCATCAGCGTGAGGCCGAGATTGTGGCTCAGGCAGGACAGACCGGCAAGGTGACCATCGCCACCAATATGGCAGGTCGTGGTACCGATATCAAGCTGTCGGACGATGTGAAGAAGGCCGGAGGTCTGGCTATCATTGGTACCGAGCGTCACGAGTCACGACGGGTTGACCGTCAGTTGCGTGGCCGTTCTGGTCGTCAAGGTGACCCAGGATCATCTGTATTCTTTGTCTCTCTTGAGGATAAGCTGATGCGTCTGTTCGGTTCTGAAAAGATTGCAGGCGTGATGGACAAGATGGGATTCAAGGAAGGCGAAGTGATTGAGAGTTCCATGATTTCGAGAGCCATTGAGCGTGCACAGCGCAAGGTGGAGGAGAACCATTACGGCGTGCGCAAGCGTCTGTTGGAATATGACGATGTGATGAACGCCCAGCGTGATGTCATCTACAAACAGCGCCGTGAGACGCTGCATGGCGAGCGTATGGGTGTCAATATCATGAACAAGATATTTGATACAGTGGCCGGTATTGTGGAGGATAACCGCGATTCTGCCAACTATGCCCAATTCAAGGAGGATTTGCTCCGTTCTTTGTCTGTCGATACCAAGGTGGACGAGGAAACCTTCAAGGTGGAGAATGAGCAGAAACTGGCCGAGAGCGTATTTGCCGAGTCCATGGAGGCTTTTAAGCGCAAGACTGCCAAGATAGCAGAGACTGCATTCCCTGTCATCAAGAAGGTTTATGAGGAGCAGGGCGACCGCTACGAGAATGTGGCGATTCCTATCACCGACGGACAGCAGGTTTACAACATTCCTGTCAATCTGAAGGCGGCCTACGAGTCAGACGGCAAGGAAATCACGAAAGTGTTTGAGCGTGCCATTCTGCTACATACCATTGACGATTACTGGAAAGAGCATCTGCGTGAAATGGACGACTTGCGTGAGTCGGTTCAGAACGCCAGCTACGAGCAGAAAGACCCTCTGTTGGTTTACAAACTCGAGGCTTACAACATCTACAAGAAGATGATAGATGACATGAACCAGAAAGCGGTGGCCATATTGATGCGAATGCAGATATACGTGCCAGACCCACAGCAGATGCAGGAAGCAGCTCCAGAGGAGCATGAGGACCTCTCTAAATATCGTGAGAGCCGTCCTGATGAGGCCGAAGAGGTGGACCGTCCACAGCGTCAGGCCCAGCCACAAATGGCTGAGCAGGCTGAGGAACCTAAGCGTGAGCCTGTGCGTGTAGGTCCAAAGGTGGGACGCAACGACCCTTGTCCTTGCGGAAGTGGCAAGAAATATAAGAACTGCTGCGGCAGAAATCTCTGATAAACAACACCATAGAAGAGGGTCGTTGACGGACGTTGAGTCGGTCACTGGCCCTTTTCTTTTTATAATACTGATTACAATGCTATCATTCATCACCTGGACGGTCAATCCGGAGTTGCTCCACTTGGGAGTCCTTACGGTTCGTTGGTATGGCTTGATGTGGGCTCTCGGCTTTCTGATTGGTTATGCCGTGGAGGAACGCATCTACAAGCGGGAGAATATGCCCGAGGGGGCCATGGATAAGTTGTTCCTCTTTATGGTGGGCTTCACCATAGTGGGGGCGCGTGTCGGCCATTGCTTCTTTTATGAGTGGGATTACTTTTCCCATCATCTGTTTGAGGTTCTTTATATCTGGAAGGGAGGCCTCTCCAGCCATGGCGGAGCCTTTGGCATCCTGCTGGGATTGTTCATCTTTTCGCGGGTTATCAAGAAGAATTATATATGGGTGCTCGACCGGGTAGTCATAGCGGTAGCCCTTTGTGGCGCTTGCATCCGTCTGGGCAACCTGTTCAATCACGAGATTTATGGCGACCCTACCAGTATGCCATGGGCTTTCAGCTTCATGCTGCATCCCCTCTCGCCAGCCACAACGGCCTTCTCCGAGCCCAGCCATCCCACTCAGATTTATGAGGCGCTGTATTGTCTCATTACCTTTGCTGTGCTGATGTTCCTTTATTGGCGGACCAATGCCCGCAACCACAAGGGACTGATATTCGGCATCTTCCTTATCGGCGTGTTCCTCTCCCGCTATCTGCTGGAGTTTATCAAGCGTCCGCAGGAAGATTTCGAGGCAAGTATGTTGTTGAATGTGGGGCAGTTGCTTAGTCTGCCGTTTGTGCTGCTGGGTGTCTTTCTGTTGGTGAGAGTGCTGCTGCGCTGGCGTCGCCGTCAGCCAGAAGTGGCCGTCAAGGCCAATGCCATGGTGGCAGGTCTTTGTCTGTTCTTTGTGCTGGTAATGGCGGCACCGTTGCTCAGCAGGGTAGGGGCAGCGCATGCCACACCGAAAAATGCTCCCAATTTGGCAGTCAAGCCTACGATGTCTGCGTCACAGACTATGGATTATATCTCAAAGTCGCAATTTGTGTCGGATTGTGGGGTGCAGATGCACGTCAATGCCAATGGCATTTATGTGGAGAACAAGAAAGTGACCAAAGGTGTGAATGTGATTCCAAGTGTTGACAATGGGCAGTATTATCTGCTGGCGCCCGGAGTGGATGGCGGTTTTTACCATTACCTGCTGCGTACCTATCAGGGCGGGGTTTCCGTTCTGCTTAATCTGGACGACCAGCGTGGCAATTATGGTGGACGTCAGTAAACAAAGGTGCGACAGTATCAAAATTCCGAAAAAAGTAAAATCCAAAAGAAATGAAAACTTTTCCTATATGCAGTGATATCTATTATGTAGGTGTCAATGACCGTACAAAAACGCTGTTTGAGAACCAGCTGCCACTGGTTTGTGGCGTTTCGTACAATTCTTATCTCATAGTGGATGAGAAAGTGGCCCTGATTGATACCGCCGACAGTTCGTGTTTTGAGGTATATCTGAAGAAGATACGGGCAGTGCTGGGCGACCGAAAGATTGATTATCTGATAGTGAACCACATGGAGCCCGACCATTCAGGCTCCATAGCCCTTATCCGCCAGTATTATCCCGAAATTACCATTGTGGGCAATGCCAAGACATTTGGCATGATAGAGGGATTCTATGGCGTTACGGGCAACGAAATGGAGATAAAAGAGGGCAGTGAACTCAGTCTGGGCAAGCACCGTCTCACTTTTGCCCTCATTCCGATGGTTCATTGGCCAGAGACGATGGTGACCTACGATGCCACAGCGTGTGTGGCCTTTTCGGGAGATGCTTTCGGCTGCTTCGGAGCTCTGAACGGGGCGGTGGTGGATTCCGATATGGAGGTGGAGCCCTACTGGGACGAGATGCGCCGCTACTATGCCTGCATTGTAGGCAAGTATGGTGCGCCAGTGCAGAAAGCCTTGCAGAAGGTGTCGGGACTCAAGATTGATTATATCTGTCCTACGCATGGACCCGTGTGGAAAGAGCATATAGCACAGGTGGTGGAGATGTACCGCCAGATGTCGCTTTACGAGAGCGAGCCTGGTCTGGTGATTGCCTATGGCTCGATGTATGGCAACACGGAGCAGATGGCCGAGGCAGTGGCTGCTGGTGCAGCTGCCGGGGGTGTGCGGAATATCCGCATCTACAATACCTCCTACACCGATACGTCATTCATATTGCGCGATATATTCAAATACCGTGGATTGGTGGTAGGCAGTCCTACCTATATGAATGAGATATTCCCTACGGTGGAGGCCTTGTTGCTGAAAGTGGAGCGCCGAGGCGTCAAAAATCGTGTGTTCGGCTCGTTCGGCTCCTTCACCTGGGCTGGGGCAGCGGTGCGCCGCATGAATGCGCTGGTGGAGACACTTGGCTGGGACAAGGTGGCCTCTGTGGAAGAGAAGCAGGGACTGAAAGATGAAAAATACGAGGCTTGTTATCAGATGGGACTGGAACTGGCTGAAAAATTGAAATAAGATGAAACAGCTGTTTGTCTGTCTGGCGGTGGCGGCATCTTCGGTGCTGACTGCGGTGGGGCAGGATGCCCATCAGCAGGCTATGATGATGAAGGCCGATGCCATCCGTATGGTTGACAACGACTCTCTGGAGGCTGGGCGCGTGTTGCTGGAGAAAGCGCGGAAACTGGACCCAAGTTATCCCGCTTATTCTTACGAGATAGCCTACATATATTATCAGCAGCAGCAGTATGCCAAGACCCTCAAATTGTTGAAAAAGATAATCAATACGAAGTGGTCACAACCCGTCTATTATCAGTTGATGGGCAATAGCTACGATATGCTGGGCAACCGCAAGAAGGCCATGGCCACCTATCAGGCGGGAGTGAAGCGGTTTCCTGCACTCTCAGGCTGTCTTTTTCTGGAGCAAGGCAATATGTACCGCACTGACAATAATTTTGACAAGGCTCTGCAATTGTATGAGGAAGGCATCAAGGTGGAACCCCAGTATCCTTCCAACTATTTCTGGGCGGCGGTCCTGTATTGCGCTTCCAACTATCCCTGCCGTGGCATGGTGTATGGCGAGATATTCATGAATCTGGAACGTCATGGCGAGCGGGCAGCGAGTATAAGCGAAATACTGTACCGTACCTACATCGACAAAATCAAGATAGCGTCTGACTCATCGTTGTCGCTTCAGTTTGTTCCCAAAAACGTGACTATCAAGATGGATAGGCTGGGCCATATGCAGATACCTTTCGGTGTGGATTATGAACGGCTGCTTTCAGCCTCTATCCAGCCGCCATTCCATCCGCTTGACATTGCTGCGTTGAGCAAGATACGGACCAACTTTGTGGAGAACTATGCCAAGCAGGACACCTCAAGATTCAATAATGTATTGTTCAATTTTCAGGGCAAGATACATGATTTGGGTTTTATGGAGCCTTACAACTATTGGCTGTTGCAGGCGGGCGATGGCGATGCCTTCAACCAATGGATGGAATCGCACAAATCCCTTTGGGACGCATTCTCCTTCTGGTTCTCCAATAACGGCATCGACCTTGATGATTCCCATAAATTCTGTTACGACAATTATTAGAGAAAAATTGAGCATAAAACAAAAAAGGGAAATCTCCGTTCGGAGATTTCCCTTTTTGTTTTGGCGTTATTCTCAATGCAGTTTTTTCTCCTTTTTTGTCGCCTCGATTATCAAATCTGCTGTTTTTCCGTCTCCCAATTTTGAGCTGTCCACCTCGAGGTGGTAATAGCAGTATTTGCCCCAAACCTTGCCGGTGTAGTGCCGGCAATGCTCCTTGCGGGCTGTGTCGGTGCGTTCCAGTTCATGGGCGGCATCTTCCGCTTTTATGCCGTAGCTGTCGGTAATCCGTCGGATGCGGCTGGCCTTGTCGGCATAAATGAACACATTGAAACAGTTGGCCTGTCCCTCCAGCACAAAATTGGCCAATCGGCCCACAATCACGCAAGGCTCCTTTCGGGCCAGGTCTCTTATTATCTTGCTTTGGGCATAGAAGAGGGCCGTCTGTGCCGGGTCGTCGCCACTCTGGAAATCCGAGTTGCTGGCATACAAGTCGTATAGCAGATCGCTTTTCAGCATCTGCTCATTGGCCGCCACAAACTGTTCGCTCAGTCCGCTCTCCTGCGCGGTTCTTTTTATCAAATCGGCATCATACAGCCTGATGCCCATCTTGTGGGCTATCAGCTCGCCAATGGCACGGCCGCCGCTACCATATTCGCGCGATATGGTGATGACCAGCGGCAGATTGGCTTGCTTGGCGCCGACCGTTGCTGTTGGCTGCCCTTCGGCCATCTTGTGGTTCATTGACGAGCGGTGATTGCGTCCAAACAAGTGGTAATAGACCAGGGAGCAGACGCACGAGAAGGAGATGCAGATGAACATGACATTGTAACCGAAGTGCTTGACCAGCATACCCGCCAGAAATCCGCCGATGGCAATGCCGAAATCGAAAGCGCAGAAGAAGGTGGAGCTGGCGGCGCCGCGGCGGTCGGGTGCCACTATGTGCATCGACATGGTCTGCAGCGATGGCTGTATGGCCCCGAAACTGTAGCCCAGCAGCAGGGCCGAGGCCAGGTAGCAGGGGGTGTTGTGCATGAACACCAGCAGCAATATGCCGACAATGATGGCGGCGTTGCCCGTATATACCAGTATGCCCTCTCCCTGTCGGTCTATCACCCTGCCCGTGGCTATACGGGTGAGCACCGTGGCAATGGCGATGCCGATAAAGTAGATGCCACCGCTGGGCAGCTGGTTGCCTTGTGCATAGATGGCCACATACACCTCAATGACGCCGTAAGCCATCATGAAGAAGAACTGGGTGATGGAGGCTGGCACCGAGTCCTTCTCGAACAGCTGGCTTATTTTCAGCGGCTTGGCCGACAGCTTGTAGCTGCGGTCGGATATGCTGAGGCCTATCAGCAGGGCCAGCACTGCGGCTGTGGTGGCTATGGCGAATAATGGGCGGAAGCCGAATCTGCCCATCACATACAGTCCCATGGCAGGGGCTACGGCGGTAGATACGGCCATTGACAGTCCATACATGCCCAGCCCCTCGCCCATGCGGCTGCGCGGCACAATGTCGGCCACCCAAGTGGAGGCTGCGTTGCTCGATGCGGCATGGAAGGCGCCATGTATGGTGCGCAGCAGCACGGCAAAGGCGATGCCGGTGGCCACAAAATAGCCCATCGGCAGCAGGCTCATTCCTATCAGCCCCGCCACCAGCAGGGTGCGTCGGCCTTTGGTATCGACCAGCCATCCTATGAAGGGGCGTGACACGATGGAGGCTGTGCTGAACAGGGCTGTGGCCACTCCTATGGCTACCGCGTCACCTCCCAGATAGGTCACGAAGAATGGGAAGGTGGGCAGCAAGGCATGAAAATTGACGAATACGAAAAAGTTGACCAGGCATATCTTTATGAAGGAGCCCGTCCATAGTTTTTCTTGATTTTGCGTTTCCATTTAATTGTTTGTTTTTTTTTGTTTGGTAGGGTGGCATAAAAAAACATGTTGTGTTATCAACTAGACTTACGTGATAACACAACATGTTGCAGAAAAAGACCCTGCGGGCCGCCACTATGTTCGCTCCGGCTCTGATGTTCTCTCGGCTTTTGCACGGCAAAGTTACAAAAAATAATGGTATATTTGTGACAGCTTATTTTGCCAAAATTTAAAATTGGCCAATAGGGCATGCTTAATAAAAAAGAAAAATATGGAACTGAAACTGGACGAAATTAAGGACATCATAAAAAAATCACCTATGAGGAATGGTATTGCGACAGACAAACTGGACCAATTCCGCAATCACCTTAAAATTTTTCTGGATAGTCTTGATGATAGCCAGACAGAGGAGAACCAAAAGGGCTATATGAAGGACTTTCTGGATAAGTCTTTCTATAGTGGCCAATACCTCATCAGCAATGATGAAAACAGGATAGATACCGTTATCCGCACTGGGGCTACGGCCAAAGATGCCATAGGGGTGATAATCGAGACAAAATCGACCAGCAATGCCAGTGAAATGATGAGCGTGGCGAATCTGCATTGCAAGGCATTCTATGAAACCATCTATTATTATCTGGAACAACGCATAGTGCAGAAAAACACTGAACTGAAATACATTGTAATCACCAATATGTATGAGTGGTTCATCATAGATGCGCTGGAATATAACAGACTGTTTTTTCAGAATGCCAAGGTGGTGAATACCTTCAAGCGGTTCATGCGTGGAGAATTCTCGTCGAAAAACACTCCCATTTTTTACAACGAGCTGTGTCCCAGTCTGGTTGACAAAATAGACCGTCAGATACATAGTGTACACATAGACCTGCGGGAGTGGAAGAACAAGGATGGCGGAATAAAAGAAAAAATACAGAATCTGTATAAGCTGTTTTCGCCCCGATACTTGCTTAAACGGTACGACATACAAGACAGCAACCTGCTCAATAAAGACTTCTATTCTGAGTTGCTGTATATTATGGGGTTGGCCGAGAAAGACCAAGACGGCAAACGTGTGATAGGCAGGGTAAGCCTCAAACAGCGGCGCGACGGCGCCATGATGGAAAATACCATTGACTATATTGACGCACACGACCGCCTTGACAATATGGACCCACAACTCTGCCAAGGAGAAACAAAGGACGACCGTCTCTTTAATGTGGCTCTCAATCTGAATATCACGTGGATAAACCGTCTTTTGTTTCTGAAATTGCTGGAGGGCCAGTTGCTGCAATATCATGGGGGAGACAAGTCCTATAGTTTTCTGAACAGCGAAAAGCTGACCAGTTATGACGATTTGGACGAACTTTTCTTTCAGGTATTGGCCAAACCCGTTGAGCAGCGCAAGGAGAGTGTGAACAGAAAATTTCCGAATGTGCCCTACCTCAACAGCTCGTTGTTTGAGGCAACCCCGATGGAGCAGGGTTCCATCTTCATTGCCAGTCTTAATCAGAGTGCCGAACTGCCGCTGTATGACAAATCCATTCTCTACAAATATCCGCAGTATAGCGAGGGACACCTCTCGCCGCTGGACTATCTGCTGGCGTTTCTCGATGCCTACGATTTCGGGGCGGACACCAAAGAAGATGACGACCCCAACCGCAAACCTATCATTTCTGCCTCGGTGCTGGGCCTTATCTTTGAGAAGATAAACGGATATAAGGACGGCTCCATTTTCACCCCCTCGTACATTACGATGGAGATGAGCCGCAATACGGTGCGGCAAGCCATCATCAACAAGTTTAATGCCTTCAAGGGGTGGCAGTGCCAGTCGTTTGCCGACCTGCGCAACAGCTATGGTGCAAAGTCGGCCCAAGTGATTGCTGAAATGAACGGGGTGGTGGACAGCCTGCACATCTGTGACCCGGCTGTCGGTTCGGGCCATTATCTGGTATCGGCTCTCAATGAGCTGGTCTGTGCCAAGGCAGACTTGGGCATACTGGTGGACGAAAAAGGCGAATTGCTCACCAATGATTATGAGATAGGCATACATAACGATGAACTGGTGATTACCGATGTGCTTAGCCAAAACATCTTTCACTATGACCCTTCCCGATCGTTCTCGGCCAGCCAAAGGGTGCAGGAGACCATCTTCAAACAGAAGCGCCAGCTGATAGAGAATTGCCTGTTCGGGGTGGACATCAACCCAAATTCGGTGAACATCTGCCGACTGCGTCTGTGGATAGAGTTGCTCAAATTCACCTATTACGACCGAACCTCCGGCCAGTTGCAGACTTTGCCCAACATAGACATCAACATCAAGTGCGGCAACTCGCTGGTGAGGCGGTTTGACCTGCACGATGAGGACCATACCTTGCAGGATGCTCTCCGCAGTTGTGGCTGCACCTTTGCCGATTACCGCGACACTGTGGCCCGATACAAGGCGGCAGGCAGCAAAGATGAAAAGAAAGAGGCCAACAAGATGATAGAACAGCTGAAAAACTATTTCAGACGCTGTAACCATTTGCCCAAAACATTGCTGGCCAACAAAGAAAAATACGAAAAACAATTGTGTTCCAAGACATTGCCTGACATGTTTGCAGAAAAGCCGACGGCCAAAGCGCAGAAGGAAATAGACAAACTGAACAAGCTGATTTCCGAGGAAAACCTGAAGATAGAGGATTTCCGCAATAACCGCATCTTCCAGAACAGCATGGAGTGGAGGGTGGAGTTCCCCGAAGTGCTGGATGCCGATGGTCAGTTTGTGGGTTTTGACTGCGTGATTGGCAATCCGCCTTATATGAATATTCAGGGCATCACCCAAACCCAGCCAGAATGTAAGGACTATTATGAGCAAACCTATCAAGAGATGGCGCAGGGCAACTACGACCTTTGCAATCTCTTCTTCAAGCTGGCCATTGAAATAAGTGCCCCGACGGCAGCTTGTTCGTTCATTATGCCTCACAAGTTTCTGAATACCGACAATGCCGCTCTGTTCCGCAGTTATCTGGCAGAGCACCGCTACATCAGTACCATTACGCACTTCGGGGCCAACATGGTGTTTGATGATGCCATTACCTATACCTGCATCTGCCGTTTTTCGCCGCAGCCCGCCAGTGGCATCCGGTTTCATCTATTCCCTTATGGCTGTGATTTCCACAATCTTGGATTTGAAGAATACCGCACGGTCAGTTACGATGACATAGCCAGCAATAGTCAGCTGTATGGGCAGAACGAGTGGATATTGCTCAATTCGGACATAGAACAGCATATTTTCAACAAGATTTACATGCAGAAGGCTTCTATTGCTACAAAATTCAAGAGTATAGCGCAGGGTATAGCAACCAGCGACGACAAGCTGTATGTAACTGAATTGCTGTCAGAAACGGCCGACACCTATACCGTGAGAGTGCCCAAGACGGGACAGACCTATGAGGTGGAAAAAATGTTTTTCAAGCATTTTCTGATGGGCAAGCAGGTGCATCGTTTTGCTACTCTTACCTCCAGCAATTATGTATTCTTTCCTTATCTGATTGACAATGGCAAGGCTACCCCAGTGCCACTGCAGATGCTTCAAACGGAATATCCGCTTACCTATCGGTATGTGATGGATAACGAGAATGACTTTAAGGCCAGGGAACATGGAAAATTATCAGAGAAGGAGTTTTGGTATACTTACATATATCCTAAGAATCTGACAACTTTTGACAAAGAAAAATTGGTATCGATGGAGATTTGTGCAACCTGCCCCAATGTGACTTTGGATACAGATAAATTTTATCATTCCACTACTGTTTATAATTGGAGCAAGGCGGAAGATGTAAAGGAAAATTATGAGAGTCTTGTAGCAATACTCAACAGCAATTTGCTGTGGTGGTATCTGAAAGTGACTGGAGATACTCTGAGTGGTGATGCCAGAAGGTTTAAAACCAACTATCTGAATCCGTTCCCTATGCCCGAAGGCATCAGCGACGAAATGCAGGCGGAGTTGGCTACCAAGGTGAAACAGGTGATGGCAGACAAGTCTGCCAACGAGGCGGCCGATACCTCCTTGCTGGAAGGTGAACTGGATGTGGCGGTCTGCAATCTGTATGAACTGGATGAGGAGGAAAAAGACTTTATCTGTGACTACAGATAGGACGCTGGTGCATTTGATACTAAAAAAGGCTGAACCATATTGGTTCAGCCTTTTCTGTTATGATAAAGTCCCATCTTGCAATGGGGAATGAAAAATTTTAAATATAAACAGAACAAGAATATCTGGATATATCAACAATAGGTAACTTGCTTCCTTTGGAAACAACTTGTTGTATGAATGTGTCACATTCCTGTTTGGTCATTATCTTCCGCATATAGGCATAGTATAAAAAGTCGATCGTAGTAAGGTATGTTATTTGATGTGACTCACAATACTCTTTAATATCTTTGAGATTGCTGCTGCCAAGCACATCTTGGTTGTCGATGCAATATATCATGCAGGCACTTTCACCTTTCCCTAAGTTACGTATCAGTCGGGCATATTCTTTCATCATAGCTCCAGTTGGTTTGAATTCAATCCTCTCAATCTTTGAAGGCATATACTTGGATATGTTATCAATAATAGTCTTGGTCTGTGAGTTCTTTGATAATTCAGAATATACCACATCCAAGATAAGATATTGGTATTCTGGAAAAATATCAAAAAGCAAAGAAAGACAATCGCCTTTCATAAAATGGATGACCACATCTGAATCAAGTACAATCTTCGTCTTATTTATTGCCATCGTATTCCAATTTATTCAAGAGCTCAATATAATGGCCTTCTGATATTTTACCTGCATCAAAAAGGGTCCGGGCTTTTTCACCAAAGTCTCCAATTATCAGATTGACATTGCCTGGCTGGTATAACGACGTATCGTAGCCATATTCACGTGCGGATTGGGTTGCTGAAATTTTTGATAATTGTTCTTTTGTTGCCTTATTTAAAAACAAATCGCTTAATCTGTTGAGAAGAGCCTGACGTGATACCGAATAGTAGTGCTCAATTCTCAAAACGGAGGCCAATGTGACTTCTCCTTTTTCAATCTCGTTTTTTGAAAGCAACTGTAGAATGCCGTCTTCGGGCATCAATAAAATGGAAGCAAACATATCAGCTTGTTGTTCAATCGGATTTTTCAAACCATTGTCCAAACATTTATGTGGTTTGGGATTCTCTTCAATGAAAAGATGAAACAGTTCATGCGCAATCGTGAAGTGCTGTCTTCCTTTGGATTGATTGGAATTTATAAGCATGAACCGATGAGAGGAAGAATCTCTCAAACTCATTCCACAGAAATTATCAGACAAGGGGCGGAAAATACTTACAACCTTCAATTTGAGAAGCAAACTCTTAATGTTGATAGCTTCATTTCCGCCCAATCCAACATCCTGACGGAATTTGACAACCATCTGTTCTGCAACTCTCATTTGACTTGTTCTCATAAAGATGCTGCTATTTGGTCCATTTTAATGTATGATTTCACAATATCCTTGAAATGGATAATCTCTTGCAAATCGTTACTGTCAAGACCATCAATTCGGAATGATGTGGCAAGCAGAATGTCGTCTGAAAGATTTTCCTCAAAGAATACATACAGCTCGCAGCCAAATAAATCGGCTGCTTTTTCCAGTAACCCGATAGGCATTTCCCGTTCTCCGCTCTCATAATTACTATAAGCTGAACGATTGATGCCCAGTGCAATGGCTACCTCTTCTTGGGTAAATGAAGAAATAGATCTAATCTTCTTGAGATTATTTCCAATTATCCTGTTCATAATTTGATGTTGTTTTATTGCATTATCTGTGGCAAAATTACATATTTTTGAAAAATAATATCATTTTTGCCACGGTTATATTTCAACTTTAACACTTTTAATGTGATTAATATAGAACTGCACAAAATGTCATAGTCATGAAATAAGGAAACGACAAGGCCTAAAAAAAAGGCTGAACCAATATGGTTCAGCCTTTTCTGTTATGATAAAGTGGAATATTTATTCTTTCTTGGCAATCTTGGCCCAGCTGTCTTTCAGAGAGACGGTGCGGTTGAATACCAGCTGGCCTGGCTTGCTGTCGGGGTCCACATTGAAGTAGCCGATGCGCTGGAACTGATAGTGCTCCAAAGCCTTGGCATTGGCCAGTGATGGCTCCACAAATCCTTTCACAATCTTCAGCGAGTCGGGGTTCAGCAGCTTGCGGAAATCCTCCTCCTTCTCCTCCGAAGGATTCTCCACACTGAACAGACGGTCGTAGATGCGGATTTCGGCAGGCAAGGCATGCTTCACGCTCACCCAATGGATGGTGCCCTTTATTTTGCGGTTGCTCTCAGGAGTGCCCGAGCCGCTCTTCGACAGCGGGTCATACTCGGCATAAACCTCAGTGACATTGCCCTGCTCATCCTTTTTGCAGCCAGTGCATTTAACGATGTAGGCCCCTTTGAGGCGCACCTCGTTGCCAGGAGTCAGGCGGAAATACTTCTTGGGAGCTTCCTCCATAAAGTCCTCCTTCTCGATGTAGAGTTCCTTGCAGAAAGGCACCTCGCGGGTTCCTGCCGTCTCGTCCTCAGGGTTGTTCTCCATGGTCATCATTTCCTCCTGTCCGTCGGGGTAGTTGGTGATGATGAGTTTGGTAGGATTGATGACCGCGCAGACGCGGCTGGCGCGTTTGTTCAAATCCTCGCGGATAGAACTCTCGAGCACCGAGAAGTCAATCAGTCCCACATATTTGGTGAATCCAATCTTGTTGTATATGAAATCGTGAATGGCCTCAGGCGTGTAGCCGCGGCGGCGCAATCCGCAGATGGTAGGCATGCGGGGGTCGTCCCAGCCACGTACCAGACCCTCCTTCACCAGCTGCAGCATTTTGCGTTTGCTCATGACTGTGTAGGTGAGGTTCAATCGGTTGAACTCGCGCTGCTTAGGGCGGTAGTCGCTGTCGGCAAACTGGTCGATGAACCAGTTGTAGAGCGGACGGTGCACCTCAAACTCCAGCGTGCAGAGCGAGTGGGTAACCCCCTCGAAATAGTCGGATTGGCCGTGGGCAAAATCGTACATAGGGTACACCTTCCAGGTGTTGCCGGTGCGGTGGTGCGGGTGGGTGGTGATGATGCGGTACATGATAGGGTCACGGAAGTGCATGTTAGGCGAGGCCATGTCAATCTTGGCACGCAGCACCATTTTTCCGTCCTCAATCTTGCCCTCGTTCATCTCCTGAAACAGTCGCAGGTTCTCCTCAACAGGCCGGTTGCGGAAAGGACTTTCCTTGCCAGGCTCGGTAGGGGTTCCTTTCTGGGCGGCAATTTCCTCGGCACTCTGTTCATCAACATAGGCCTTGCCCTCCTTGATGAATCGGATAGCCAAGTTCCACAGTTGCTGGAAATAATCGGAAGCGTAGTAGATGTTTTTCCACTGATAGCCCAGCCACTGGATGTCCTCCTTGATGGAGTCAACATATTCCACATCCTCCTTGACGGGGTTGGTGTCATCGAAACGGAGGTTGCAGATTCCATTGAATTTCTTGGCGATGCCGAAGTCCATGCAGATAGCCTTGGCATGGCCGATATGCAGGTATCCGTTAGGCTCAGGCGGGAACCGCGTCTGAATGCGTCCGCCATTGCGTCCTTCCTCCACATCCTTGGCCACTTCGGCCTCTATGAAGTTCAATCCTTTCTCTTCGACTTCTTCTGTTTTCTCGTCCATAATAATTTCCGATTATTTATGTTCTTGTGGTTCTTAGTTCTCTCTTGGTATCAACCTGAATCGGTGTATCAAAGATACAAGGTTTTGCGTGAATAGTGAATCATGAAAGTCATCAAAATCACAAATCCGCTTTCTCGTCAATCAGCGCAAAATCGAGCACCTGTTTGGCATCGTCGACATAGTGGAACGACAGTCCCTTGAGGTAAACCGGCTTGATTTCGTCAATATCTTTTCTGTTTTCGCTACAGAGTATCAGTTCCTTGATGCCGGCACGTTTGGCAGCCAGAATTTTCTCCTTTATTCCGCCAACGGGCAGCACCTTGCCGCGGAGCGTAATCTCGCCAGTCATGGCCAGATTCTTGCGCACTTTGCGATGGGTGAAGGCCGAGGCCAGCGAGGTGAGAATGGTGATGCCCGCCGATGGACCATCCTTGGGCACAGCCCCTTCCGGCACATGAACGTGGACATCGTTCTCCTCAAACGAGTTGTAAGGAATGTTCAGGTAGTCGGCATGGGCCTTCAGATACTCCAGCGCAATCACGGCCGACTCTTTCATCACATCGCCCAGATTGCCCGTGAGCGTGAGCTTGCCTGCCTTGGCCTTGCTCAGGCTGGTCTCGATAAACAGAATCTCGCCTCCCACTGAGGTCCACGCCAGGCCTGTGACCACACCGGCATATTCGTTCCCCTCGTAGATGTCGCGGGTGAAACGGGCTGTCCCCAGATATTCAGTAAGGTCGGCGATGCTCACCTCCTTGTTGTAGTCCTCTTTCATCACAATCTTCTTGGCAATGCGGCGCAGCACTTGGTTAATCTGTTTGTCAAGTTCGCGCACGCCCGATTCGCGGGTATATTTGTCAATGATTTGTATGATGGTATCCTTAGGGAATGAAACCATATCGCTGGTCATTCCGAGGTCTTTCAGTTGGTTAGGCACCAAGTGCTGCAAGGCAATTTCCACTTTCTCCTCCAGTATGTAGCCCGTTATCTCAATCAGCTCCATACGGTCGAGCAGGGGTTTGGACACATTGCTGAGGTCGTTGGCCGTGGCAATGAACATCACCTTGGACAAGTCGTAGTCGATGTCGAGGAAATTGTCGTGGAACGTATTGTTCTGTTCAGGGTCGAGCACCTCCAGCAGGGCAGATTCAGGGTCGCCCTTGAAGTCATTGCTCACCTTGTCAATCTCGTCGAGAATGAACACGGGATTAGAAGTTCCCGCCTTTTGCAGGTTCTGAATGATGCGGCCGGGCATGGCGCCGATGTAGGTGCGTCGGTGTCCGCGAATCTCGGATTCGTCGTGCAGACCGCCGAGCGACATCCGAATGTATTTGCGTTTCAGCGCTTCGGCAATCGATTTGCCCAGGGAGGTCTTGCCCACACCCGGAGGGCCATACAGGCAAATGATAGGCGACTTCATGTCGTTTTTCAGTTTCAGCACAGCCAGATGCTCAATGATGCGCTCTTTCACCTTTTCCATGCCAAAATGGTCACGGTCCAGAATCTTCTGCGCATTTTTCAGGTTGAGGCTGTCCTTGCTGTATTCGCCCCAAGGCAGCGATACGATGGTATCGAGATAATTGGACTGGACACCATATTCGGGAGAGTTGGGCGAAATGCGTTCCAGCTTTTTTACCTCTTTCTCAAATAGTTCGGCCACCTCCTTGCTCCACTTCTTTTTCTTGGCTCTGTCTCTATAGTTGATAGCGTCCTGAATGGCGGAATTGCCGTCACCCAGTTCGGTCTGAATGGTCTTGATTTGTTGTTGCAGAAAATACTCGCGTTGCTGCTGTTCAATCTCGCTCTGGGTCTTGGACTGTATGTCCATTTTCAGTTCCAGAATTTTCAGCTCCTCGTTGATGAGTTGCATCAGCTTGAATCCTCTGTTCTTCAGGTCGTCGGCATCCAGTAAATCCTGTTTGTCGGTGAGCTTGAAGTTGAGATTGGCGCAGATGAAGTTGATTAACGATTTTGTATTTTCGATGTTGTGTATGGCAAACGAAGCCTCAGGCGGGAAAGGACCTTTGTTCTTGATGATTTTGGAAGCGCTGTCCTTGATGGATGACATCAGCGCCTTGAATTCATTGTCCTTGGGGTCGGGCTGAGTTTCGGGTGCCTGCTCCACATTGCCGTGCAAAAAAGAGCCCTCGGCGTCGAGCATCGACAGCTTGACCCGGGCTTTGCCTTGCAGAATGGCAGAGGTGGTGCCGTCGGGCATTTCCAGAATTTTCAGCACCTGAGCCATTGTGCCGATGAGATACAAATCCTCGAGAGCGGGGTCTTCCACCTTGGCCGATTTCTGAGCAAACGTGCCAATCATCACCTTCTTTTTGTAGGCATTCTTGACTGCCGCGAGCGATTTTTTGCGTCCCAGCGCCACCGGCATAATCACGCCAGGAAAGAGCACCATGTTGCGCAGCGCCAGAATGGGGATGTTGTCGCCATCGCCCTCCTTATACACATAGTGGTCGTCACCGTCAGATATTACAGGTATGAATTCCGAGTTGTTCTCTTTGTCGTTGTTGCTCAGTAAGTCTTCTATCTTCATTCGTGGTCTCTTTTTCGTTTTTCAGTGGCAGTTGTCACTGCCAGACTGTTGTTTGATATTCGGGAAAATCGGCTGGTGGTTTCTTTCCGTTTATTTTGGATTGTATTTGGACTGCTCCAGAATCTGCTGGCTGTTGTTATTGTCAATGAGAGCTTGCAGCGACACGTCGGGGTTGTTCTTCATGTAGCTGCGCACAATCTGCCATCCCAGCCAGATGCCGGTCTTGGCAGGCGAGCCATCGGGGAAGAAGGCTGTTTTTGGCCCAGGGTTGACATATTTGCTTATCACCAGCCGGTCGTAGGTGTAGAGGTGCTTATAGGTCTTGATGTAGTTCCACATCTGTCCCTCGTTGGCCTTGCACCAGTCCCATTGGTCTTTGGTGTATCCCATGAGGTTCATCGGGTCCTCCTTAGGCAGCATGGCCTCGGTCAGATACATGATTTTGCCTTGATACATCATCTCGTCGATGAGCCTGATGTTGGTGGCCTGCTCCGGGAATTGGTACATGGTCCATCCCATCAGCGCGTCAGGCGCCAGTTTCTCCCGTCTCAGATTGGGGCGCATATAGTCGAAGATGCCGTCCACCCATTGGTAGTTCTTGTAGTCCGCCCCCAAATAGAACTCGAGAGAAAGCGCCAAATCGTTGTTCTCTTCCTCCACGGCCATGTTGCCGTAGAATCCGGAATTGATGGCAATGATGCGGCGGGGTATCGGTTTCTTGGGGAAGAAATAGTGGAAACGGTTGAATCCCTCCGTCATTTCAGCACTCTCTTTGCTCAGTCCATTTTTATAGACCGAGTCGATGGCCATATAGAAGGCGTGATAAGCCTCCTGCGACAGAAACTGCCGGATGTTGGCCGCCGTGCCAGGGTCGGCAGTGGAGCCGATGCCCAGCAGCTTGATGGTGTACATATCCAGGAAGATACCATATTTGTCCTGTAACTTTTTCAGCGAATTTTGAATTTCGTTGGGCGAGGTGTTGATATGCAGAAAATCCTCGTCGAACCGCATGATTTCGTACGGTTTTATGGTCGTGGGGATGCTTTTGCTCGCATATTTGTTGTCACTATTCCCGAAAGGGTTGAAGTGAGTGAGCAGCAATAGAACCGCCCCCACAATGATAATTCCGCCAATGAACCAAATCAATTTCTTCATGATGTTCCGATTCAAAAATATGGCATCAGACTGATGTCGAGTCTTATTTGTTATCCTTGGTTATTCCGTATACATTTTTTCCCGTTGGGCGGCGATGGTGTCATCGGTGATGTAGTCATCGTAGTCCATACGCTTGTCGATGATGCCCTTAGGGGTGAGCTCAATCACGCGGTTGGCCACGGTCTGGATAAACTCATGGTCGTGCGAGGTGAACAGCACATTGCCCTTGAACGATTGGAGGGAGTTGTTGAAGGCCTGGTTGGATTCCAGGTCCAGATGGTTGGTAGGCGAGTCCAGAATCAGCGCATTGGCATTTTTCATCATCATTCGTGAAATCATGCAGCGCATCTTCTCGCCTCCCGACAGCACATTTGATTTCTTGTAGATTTCCTCACCGCTGAAGAGCATACGTCCGAGAAAACCGCGGACGAACATCTCGCTGGTGTCGGGGGAGTATTGGGCCAGCCAGTCAACCAGGCTGAGGTCGTTCTCAAAGAATTTGTTATTGTCGACAGGCAGATAGGCGGTGGTGATGGTTACGCCCCATTCATATTTGCCAGCATCGGGTTTCTCCTCATCGTTGATAATCTGGAAGAGGGCCGTCATGGCACGAGGGTCGCGAGAGATGAAAACCACCTTGTCGTCCTTCTCGATGGTGAAGTCGATATTCTCGAACAGAGTCTTTCCCTCGATGCTCTTGGTGAGGCCCTTGACCTCCAGAATACGGTTGCCCGGGTCACGGTCGGGTGTGAATATGATGCCCGGATATTTGCGTGAAGAAGGCTGAATCTCCTCGATATTGAGTTTCTCGAGCATCTTTTTGCGGCTGGTGGTCTGTTTTGATTTGGCCACATTGGCACTGAAGCGCTGGATGAACTCCATGAGTTCCTTTTTCTTCTCCTCGGCCTTCTTGTTCTGTTGCTGTTGTTGGCGCAGCGCCAGCTGGCTCGATTCGTACCAGAAGCTGTAGTTTCCGGCAAACAGGGTTATCTTGTGGTAGTCAATGTCGAGGGTATGGGTGCTGACGGCATCGAGGAAGTGACGGTCGTGCGAAACGACGAGGACCGTGTTCTCAAATTCTGACAAGTAGTTTTCCAGCCACGTCACGGTGTCCAAGTCCAAGTCGTTGGTAGGCTCATCGAGCAGCAGGTTGTCAGGCTTGCCAAAAAGAGCCTGGGCCAGCAGCACACGCACCTTCTGTTTACCGCTGAGGTCTTTCATCAGCATTCCGTGCAGCTCCTCCTTGATGCCCAGTCCGCTCAGCAGCGAAGCTGCATCGCTTTCGGCGTTCCATCCGTCCATTTCGGCAAATTTCTCTTCCAGTTCTGAAGCGCGTATGCCGTCGGCGTCAGAGAAGTCAGGCTTGGCATAAAGTTCGTCCTTCTCCTTCATCACCTTGTAGAGCGGCTCATGTCCGCGCAGCACAGTGTCGAGCACGGTGCAATCGTCATATTTGAAGTGGTTCTGCTCCAGCACCGACATACGCTCGCCCGGTCCCATGGAGATGGTGCCCTTGTTGGGCGTCAACTCTCCGCTGATAACCTTCAGAAATGTTGACTTGCCAGCGCCGTTGGCGCCGATAATGCCATAGCAGTTCCCTTTTGTGAATTTCAGGTTTACATCCTGAAACAAAACTCTTTTACCAAATTGTACTACGATGTCTGTGGCTGTTATCATATCTTAAAAAATCTTTATATCAAAAGTTTGCAAATATACGAAAAAAAACACACACTTTATAAATTTTGATAAGGTGTGTGCTTATAAAGATGTAAACGTATCTTTATTTGTCAATCTCGTTCAGCTTGCCTTGTGTAATCAATATTGGAGCCTGCGGGTCGGCAACGATGGTGGCCTCTACGTCTCTCAGCACCTTGTTGCCCCATTTGAATGCCCTGATAATCACCTTACTGCCAGCGGCGAGGTTGCGGGTGTCCGATTTTTGTCCGCGGGGTGCCACAATGTCGTTGCGCTGCATATATCCATATTTCAGCAAGAACTGGACATCCATCAGCGAAATGGAGAACACTTTGGCGGTGTCGCTGTTGGTGGTGAAAGTGAGTTTCATGCCATCGACGGTGCAAGGAATGATAGGAATGTCAGTACCCTTTTTCACATTCGTCTGGCTGGTGGAGTCGCTGCCGGTGCCAGTCGTGCTGCTGGCTTGCTGGTTGTTGTCAGAGATGCCCCATTTCTGCATCAAATCGGCGTAAGCGCTGGTCTTCCGCAGCTGTTTCAGCGCTGGTTCGTAGCTGAGGGCGCCGAACTCACGGAAGCCGGCATTGAAAGACTTGCCGAGCGCATCGACGGCCTTGTCGTCCATTTTGGAAGCGGCAAACAGCAGCGCCGCGTCATAATAATTGGCGGCAGTAGGGAATTTTGCCAATTCCTTGTCAATGCAGGCCGAAGCGTCGTTCTCCTGTCCCAGAAAATGGAGGGCCAGCGCCTTGCGGTTGTCGCATGGCTTGACCACCCTTTCGAGGTAGGAGATTTCGTCAAAATCGTTGCGAGCCTGCTGTTGCTGTTTCCTTTTCAGTTCGCACATTCCGCGGGCAGCCAGCAGCCGCACATCGTGCTTGTCAATGGACAGTCCCATCTCATAGTCTCTCAGAGCCTGGTCGGAGTCTCTGCGCGATTCCCTTATCTTGCCTCTGATGTAATAGAACTCAGGGTTGGAAGGGTCGCTGTTGACAGCCTTGTTGGCAAACGCCATGGCGGAGTCCAGCTTGCCCTCATTCCGTTTGATGATGGCAATCTGGGCATAGGCTTTAGGCGTCTCTTCCAAGTCGAGCGCCTTCTGGTATTCCTTCATGGCCAAAGTGTAGTTCCCCTTGTGTTTCTGGCAGTCGCCACGTCCCACGCAGATGGGAGCGTAAGTGTCTTTCAGTTCCTGTTCCAGTGCGTTGTAGTCGGCAATGGCATCATCATACCGGTCCATCAGCTCGTACATCTTGGCCCTGGCTTGCAGCCACAAGTCCAGTTTCTCTCCACTGGCCACCTTCGCGCTTATTTTAGGAAGGGAGTAGGTGTCACATTGTATGGCCCTGGCCACCAGCAGCGGCAGCGTAGAGTTGTAGTCGTCCTTGGCTGAGATAAGGCTCAGCACATCATCGAAAGCCTCGTTGTATCGGCCCATCATTTGGTAAGCCTCGCCTCGGTAGATGTGGATGTCCTCATTGTTGGGGTACAGTTCCTCCAGTTTGGTGAGACGGCTGATAGCCTTCTGATAGTCCTCTCTCACCACCAGGTTCTGAATCATTCCCAGATTGGCTTGCAAATTGGTCACATCAATGGTCAGGGCTTTGGTGTAATCGGAGTCGGACAGCATCAGCAGTTTGTCCTCGGCATACGCCTTGCCGCGGAACACGAGCGCATTCACGTTTTTGGGATTGACCGTCAGCGCCTCGGAAAAGTCGGTGATGGCACTTTTCTCATCGTTCATCGAGAGGTAGACCAATCCGCGCTGCACCAGCATCTCATCCTTTTTTATTTCCTGTTTTTTCAGGAAACCCCGTCCGCTGGTCAGCGCCGTATTGATGTCAGACAAGGCTTGTACCTTGTTGTTCACTCCCAAAGCCGCCTGAGAACGGAAATAATATCCGACTCCGTTTTTGGGATGCTCTTTTACGAATCCGTCAAAATATTTGAAGGCATCGTCATATCTTTTTTCCTCGATGGCATTAACGCCGTTGCCAATGTCCTCGTCGTCAGATGCGAACCCCACCTGTGCGGTCAGGGCCAGTAGCAGGAATATGAGTATTTTCTTCATGGTGATTATGTTTTTTAGGGGAAACGGCCCATCCGTTGCAGCAAACAGCATCAACGGCTGGCGATAGTTGATTTATTGAATGTCAATCATTTTGTGCGTTTGCAGGCTCAGATGCCATTGCGGATGTGCCAGAATGTAATTGACGGTCTCTTTCACATTGTGCATGGAGCATGGCTGCAGGTAGCGGTGAGAGGTGTCAAACTGATTCCAGTTCTCAAGGTCCACTCCCGTCTGAAATACGATTTTCAGTTCATCGGCATGCGTCAGCACCCAGTCTTTTTTGGGGCTGAAAGTCACCCAGTCGATGTTGTCGGGAAGAGGCCTGGTGCCGTTGGTCTCAATCTGCACATAGAATCCATGATTCTTGAACAGCTGTACAAAATTGCGGTCGATGAAGAGCGAAGGTTCCCCGCCCGTCAGAATAAGATGCCGGGACGGATATTTCGTCACCTCGTTCACAATCTCCTCATCGGTCATGTCCTTGCCCGATTGGTGCAGGGTGTCGCAGAAGTCGCAGGCCAGATTGCATCCCGAGAAGCGGACAAATACGGCAGGGGTGCCCGTATGGAAACCTTCGCCTTGAAGTGAGTAGAAAATCTCGTTAATCTTTCTCATAAGAAGCCTCGTTGTTTTCCGATTCTCTTACGTCCACCCGGTAGCAGGAAGGAATTTGCTCACAAATCCATCGGGCCATATTCTCGGCCGTCGGATTGAAGGGCAGCACCTCGTTGAGGTTCTGATGGTCCAGTTTGTCGCTAATCAGATGTTTCACTTTCGAGAAGTCTTCCACCATGCCGTTCTCATTGAGCGCACTGGCCTGGCAGTAGACTGTTATTCTCCAGTTGTGTCCGTGCAGGCGGTTGCAGGGAGTGGGGTAGCTTGTCGCAAGAAAATGGGCAGCTGATATCTCGATTGTTTTTTTTATCTTGTACATCTTTTTGTTCTTTTAATGCAAATATAAAGCATTCTGGCTATCTTTGCTCCATAAAAAGAGTGATAATATGAAGTTGAAAAAACACATTTTTCTGATTGCCCTTCTGGCTGTTTATGCCTTGGCGGTAGGGGTGTATGAGGCCACGCGCAGGAGCGTGCCATGGACCAACGTGCTGATAACATGGGGCATCTTTGCGGTCATACTGGTGTGCCTGTGGTTTGTGATGGGCAAGAAAGAAGAGCTGCGCAGCCGCCGCGAGATGGAGGACGAGATGCGCCAGATGGAGAAGATGAATCCAGACCTTGATGATGTGATAGACAAGGGCGTGGAAGATGCAGAGTCGGCAGGCGGTGATGACGACGATGACGATGCCCCGGTGCGTCCTCTCAACCAATAGTTAGGAATTATCTGTCCTCTTTGCCCAATACTTTCCGTTCAAATTTCCGCAGGCTTTCCACGTCGGCGTAGATTGATTTGCGGGTGTCGGTCCAGATGAGCTCGGCATCGGCAATCTCAATCAGTTCGCGGGCTTCGGCCATTCCTTTAAGGGCCTTGGCCTCGCTCAGAAAGCAGGCACATTCTTCAAGGCTCTCGCTCCATCCTATCTGAGGGTTGGCAGTGAGGTAGTGTTTACCTTTCTTGATGCAGATGGCGTGAATGTCACCTGCAAAGCATCCGTTGATGTCTATTTGCATAATCGTACTTGTTTTGTAAGTGCAAAGATACTCATATTTGTCAAATCATAGGTGACCTTGTTTCCATTGCAAGAAAAAAGCCCCGACAAAATGCCGGAGCTTTCTTTTGATTTTGTATCAGGAGACTTTCCGTCCCGCTTATTTAGGCAAGCCCAGCACCTGCGTGCGGATGGCCTGTTCCAAATCGTCTTTTGACAAAGCACCACGCTGTGAGGTAGGTGAACCGTACTGTGGCACGAAAATCAGCAACGGAATGCTGTAGGCACCGAACATCTGGGCCAATTCCTTTTCCTGATCCACGTCCACTTTGTAGACGTAAAGCTGGTCTTTGTACTTCTCGGCAAAATCTTCCAGATAAGGAGTAATCATTTTGCACGGACCGCACCAGGTGGCAAAGAAGTCGATGACGCAAGGCTTGTCGCCGATGTAGTTCCAAGTGCCATCAGTGTTACTGATGCGCTTGTTGAACTCGGCTTTGGTCAGGTGTCTGATTTTGCCATAAGAGGAATCCTTTTTGGCGGAAACTGTTTTTGCCTTGGCGGAGCCTTTGGCATATACGTTGGTGTAAGTTCCGGCTGTCAGCATCAGCGCCAGCAGCATGGCCGTTCTTAATATGTGTTTCATTCTGTATGTATAAGTAATTACTTCAAACGGTGCAAATATAATGCCAATTGTTCACATTATTATGCACTGGGAGGCAAATTTAAATTTAATATCTGTAAAAATCAGCTTTGAACGGACCTTTGACATCCACTCCGATATAGTCGGCTTGCTCTTTGCTGAGCTGTGTGAGATGCACGCCCAGTTTCTGCAAATGCAGGCGGGCCACCTCCTCATCCAATTTCTTGGGCAGGCGGTACACCTTGTTTTCATAATGGTTGTTGAAGAGTTCCATCTGTGCCAGCGTCTGGTTGGTGAAGGAATTGCTCATCACGAAAGACGGGTGACCAGTGGCGCAGCCCAGATTGACCAGACGGCCACCTGCCAGCAGAATGACAGAGTGGTTGTCTTCAGGGAAATAGTACTGGTCCACTTGTGGCTTGATGTTGCGGTGCTTGATGCCAGGGTAGTTGATCATCTTGTCCACCTGAATCTCCTTGTCGAAGTGACCGATGTTGCAGACGATGGCGCGGTCTTTCATCTTCTTCAGATGCTCCAGCCTGATGATGTCGATATTGCCGGTGGTGGTGACATAAATATCGCCAACGGGCAGTGCATCCTCAACGGTTACCACCTCATAACCCTCCATGGCAGCTTGCAGTGCGCAGATAGGGTCAATCTCGGTGACGAGCACGCGGGCACCATACGACTTCATGGACTGGGCGCAGCCTTTGCCCACATCGCCATATCCGCAAACCACCACCACTTTGCCGGCAACCATGATGTCGGTAGCCCGCTTGATGCCGTCGGCCAGACTCTCACGACAGCCATAGAGGTTGTCGAATTTCGATTTTGTAACCGAGTCGTTCACGTTGAAGGCAGGGAAGAGCAGGCTGCCGTCTTTCTCCATCTGATAGAGACGGTGAACGCCGGTAGTGGTCTCCTCTGAAACGCCTTTTATGTTCTTGGCCATTTTGGTCCAATAGTTGTTGCCCTTAGCCTTCAGCACCTTCTTCAGAATGGCTTTCAACTCGGCCTCGTCGCCGCTGCCCGAAGGCTGGTCAAGCAGGGTAGGGTCCTTTTCGGCAGCAGCCCCCATGTGAATCATCAGGGTGGCATCGCCGCCATCGTCAACAATCATGTTGGGGCCTTCGCCCTTGAAGTCGATGGCTTGCAGGGTGCACCACCAGTATTCGGACAGATTTTCACCTTTCCAAGCAAAAACGGGAACTCCATCGTTGGCGATGGCAGCGGCCGCATGGTCCTGAGTGGAGTAGATGTTGCAGCTGGCCCAGCGCACGTCCGCACCCAGTGCCACCAGTGTGCGTATCAGCATGGCAGTCTGAATGGTCATGTGCAGTGAGCCTGCGATGCGGGCCCCTTTCAGAGGTTTCTCCTTACCATATTTTTCTTGCAGGGCCATCAGTCCCGGCATCTCGCTTTCCGACAGGTCCAGTTCCTTGTTGCCCCAGTCTGCCAAATTGATATCGGCCACCTTATAGGGCAGGGTTGAAAATAAGTCTTCGTTCATTCGTATATTGTTGATTATTTTTTATTCGTTTCACAAAGATATGGATTTTTTATGGAAGAAAAATACCCTCATTATGCTATAAAGTCAAGAAACGACCTTTTATTTCCTTGTCATCCATTCTATCACCCCGCACCAGGGAATCCGTTTCCCCTCGTCATCCGTCAGTTTGCTTCTTCTGTCTATATCCTTTCTTTTTATTCCCCGTGCCAGGACGGCCAGCACCCCTTCCATCACCATCTTGCGGTTGGCAGCCAGCAACTTGTTGTTAAGATTCAGCACCTCATTCAGTTCTTTGTTCCATTGCGGATTGTCCGATTTTATATATCCGTTTCCCCAACCGTAGCCTATCGAGTCGATGCACTCCTGCCGCAAAGGGGAGAACGTCAGCGGTTTGTCCGCCTTACTGTTGTCGCAGTGCGCGTCCTCGTTAATGTCACCATTGCAGCATAGCAGCAGATTCTGATAGTCCAGTTCCCGCTCAGGATGCTGTTCCCTGCACAGCCAATGCTCCACACGGCAGTTTCCGGTTTGGTTTTCGCCCAGCTCCGCCAAGCGCCTCATGCAATAGGCGCAGAGGTGTCCCTGCTCCTTCAGTAGTGCGGCACGCAGGGCAGGAATGGAGGTGAATCTTCGTTTGCCCGAATTCCTTATCTCCGTCCATTCCTTAGGTTCTGTTCCCTTTTCAATTTTTATCATGATTGCAGTTTTAACAAGGTAATCATGGTTTCGGCCTTGGCCAGTTCGGGCAGATGGTCGCCAAAAGTTCTTCTCATGGTGTCCAACATATTCTGAGCCTCCTCATATTCTGCCAGGTCTATTTTGCCGAAAAGGGTAGACAACTCATGGTCCACCGCACCGCACCGCGAAACCGTCTCCATCTGCGTCTCCATTATGGTAGAAACGTCCTGTCCATAGGTAGACACCTCATTTATAAGGTATCCCCGTTCCGCATCATATCTCATCCAGTATACTCCGTTTCTGTCATTGTTCCTTACGCAACTCATCATCATCGGCGAATGGGCGGTGAGGATAAACTGCATATTGGGGAAGGCGGAGGTCATGGCCTCAGAGAGCCGGCTTTGCGTGTGCACATCCGTTATCCAGTCCACGTCATCCATCACCACGGTACCTTCCGACCTCAGTCCTTCCTCACCCGCAGAACCAACGCAACGTACAGTCAAGTCGGCTATCCAGCTGACCATCCATTTGATGCCCTCGGGCAAATGTCCCTCGGCAACGGTTCGGCCGTCCGTCAGTTGCAGTCTTATTTCCCCGCTCTCATCATTCCACCCCGCCGACGCTATCATTCCGCAGCCTTTTCCCAGCACCCTGGTTATTTGGGAGCAGACCAGATTCCGCATTTCTGGGTTGGCCGCTATCTGCGTTTGCCACCGTTCTCCGCATAGTGATGCTTCCATATCATCCAAGTCTGTCGGCTGATGCCCATAGCTGACTATTACAGGAAACCTCTGGACGTCTGTCTTTGCAAGGCCCATAGCTGAGGCAAGAAATTCCAATTTTGCAGGCCAGCTTTCTTTTGTCACGTCCCCCTTTCTGAGGCAGACATTTTTGCATGTGGCAGCGTTCTCCTTATTATCCATCCGGAATCGGAGAGAAAAATCAGATTCAGACTCAAGGATGGTCCGTAACCGTTTGCCCCTGTCATCCTTACAAGGATTGCAGCAGACATGGCTGGCCAACAGCGCATCCAGCGCACATTTGCAGGCCTCCGTCACCGAAGTCTTGCCACAAGCCGAGTGGCCTGCAATCAGATTCAACCCAGGTTTGAGCGGAATCTCCAAATTCCTCAAGTCTCTGAATTTTTCTATTTTCAGGTGAAGCATCAGATATTCTGTTTTTTTTATGCAAAAATATTTATTTATCTTACCATTTGCTATGTTCCTTAGTTCTATTTTGATTATATTTGCTCAGAATGCAAATCGTGGTGTAATGCGTTTTATATATTCATTGGTAATAGTGCTAAGCATGTTGCCCCAACTCATATTGGGAGCAACGGGGGAAGAGCGTGCTCATTTCCGCCATTTTACCACCCGTGAGGGGCTGGTTTCCAACCGCATATTTTCGCTATCACAAGATGCCAATGGATTTATCTGGGCGGCCACAGATATGGGAATGGAACGTTTTGACGGCCGCAATTTCCGTCATTTCCGTTTGAAAGACTATCCGTCGATGGTGCGCGAGGACATCATATTTGTGAAATGTATAAAAGACCACAAGGTGGTGCTTTCGGGTTATAATGGAGTGCTGATGGAATATGATACCCGAACTGACAAATTTACCGACAAGATGCCGTCAGAATTCCGCCAATCTTTTTATAAAGGAGTGGAAGGCATCTACATCTCCCCTCGAGGAGACAGATATGCCTGTACTTCTGGCGGAATCTATCGGTATGATACTTCATCGGGGGAATATATCAGTCAGTTCCCTCTGTTCCGCAAGTTTGAGCATGAAACAGTCCGCAATATGCTGGTTGATGGATTTGGCCAATATTGGTTGGCCACGGTTGGCAATCTGTATGTGTGTGACGGACAAGGCCGTGACCTGCAAGGCTATGATGCCCAAATGTGCAAGGACAGGGTGGTGACGGGCATACTGCCACTGGGAGGAGGCAACATGGCCATATCAGCCTTCTCCGATGAATTGTGGATTGTAGGCAGCCAGCGAGGCAGAATCCATTTGCAGCGCAAACTGCGGCTTCCGTTCTCCAACGTCTGTGTGATGCACAAAGACCGTACGGGGCGGGTATGGCTAGCCTCGGATGGAGATGGCCTCTGGTATACCGATGACCTCTTGAGCTCTGCTCATCCTCACTTTACCCACCTGATTCCTCAGGGGTCCATTGCCGAAGATTTGGGCAAGATATATGCACTGCTGGAGGATAAACAAGGCAACATCTGGCTGGGAACGCAGAACAACGGATTGTGGGAATATGACAGATATAGACAGACCAATGTCCTGTTCTCCTCTGATTTCGCATTTCCTGCGGCTTCCGTTTCTTCCTTCACGTCTGACGGCAATATGCTGTGGGTGGGAACCGACGGACAAGGACTCTATTCGGTGCGGGGAGGACACGTTGTGCGTAATTATAAACTTCAAAGCAACAATTTGTTGTCGTTGGCACGCACATCCAGCGGACAGTTCAAGGTGGCCACATGGGGCAAAGGAATCCTGAATTTCGACCCTAAAACTGGCGCCTCTTCTGTCGAGAAGTTTGACGGATGGCCGCAGCCTTGTAACAATTTCTTCAGTTTGTCCATACTGTCAAATGGCGAGTTATGGGCTTGTCCGGCTAATGATGACTTATATATTAGCAGGAAGGGGAAATGGTATCGCCAACAACTGTCGGGTCCCCGCATTTTACCCGACAAGTGGATATACAAGGTGATATCGGGTGCAGATAACTCGCAATGGGTGCTGACAGCCAACTGTCTATGGCTGATAAAAGGGAACCGATATTATCCCTTGCTGCGGAATTTGATGTCGCAAAAAACGCATACACCCCTAGACCTGAACGATGCTGTGGTTGATGCAGATGGCTCCTTGATAGTAGCCACCAACAAAGGCGTTTTCCGATTCTCCAAAAATGGAGGCAAGCCCCAACTGCTGACCTTCTTGCCCAAGGCTGAATATCACGTTTTGCAGAAAGACAAAGACGGACTGTTCTGGCTGGCAGGTTCTGACGGCATTCTCTCCTTCTCCCTAAAGCGGCGTTCTTTCCGTTATTTGCCTGGTGATTGGTCAGATGCTTCCAAATATAGTTTTAACAACCGTGCCGGGTATTGTGATGCGGCGGGAAATCTGTATTTTGGCACCAACGGCGGGTATTTCCGATTTAATCCCCATACTGTACAGCCGTCCAATTCGAGTATTGGCTATTTCTCCTTTTCCGATTTATACATCAAGCGGGTGAGGGTGCGTCCCGGCACCGGTGTGCTGTCAGATGGAGGTTTGCCTGCTCTCGAGTCGCTGGATATTCCATACGACCAGACCGATATGGCTATCAGCGTGGATGTGGTGGATTATGATGAGCTTAGCCCCGTGCAGTGCCGTTATCGATTGGTGGGGCATGGAGATGTCTGGATAGAGATGGATAAAAACCGTCAAATCAGTTTCAATAGTTTGCCCAAAGGCGTTTATCATCTGGAGGTACAAGCCTATCGCCCCAATGAAAAGGGGGAAATGAAAACCATAAGTTTGCGTATCGAGGTTTTGCCTCCGTGGTGGGAGACATGGTGGTTCAGAATCTTGCTGTGTATGATGCTGGTGGGCGGAACTTTGGAGTTTTTCAGATGGCGGTTGCGCAATCTTACTGCCATGAAGGACGAACTGAAACGGCTGGTGGATGCCCGTACCCATCAGTTGAGCGAGGCCTTGGCCGATAAGGATCGGCTGATTTCAATGGTGGCGCACGATTTGAAGAATCCGATGTTTGCCATTGTGGGTGCCCTCACGGGGTTGAACAAGCATCAGGAACAGATGGAGAATGCGGAGCGGAAACACGTGGTGACTGAAGTCCTGGCTTCTGCTTCGGCCTTGCAGGGAGAAATGCAGAAACTGCTGGATTGGGCCCAAAGCGGGCAAACCGAGTTGGCATGGAATCCGACGAATGTGAATCTGGAATCGGCCACGCTCAATGTGCTACAGTTGCTGCATACTGTGATAGAACAGAAACAACTGAATCTGACCACCGATTTTGCAGCTAAGGTTTATGCAGTGGCAGATGCAAGGTCGGTGGAGGTGGTGATTCGAAATATTGTGAACAATGCCATCAAATTTACGCGAAAGGGCGGTTCAATAAAGATATCGGTAGAGACGTCTGATGATTTTGTGTGGATTTCTGTTGCCGACAATGGAGTAGGCATGGATGCAGAACAGCTGGCCAATCTGCAAGCAAGTGGTTATCATGAATCAACCCAAGGAACGGCAAACGAAAAGGGGACTGGACTGGGGTTCACACTGTGCCAGGATTATATGGCCCGCAACAATGGATTGCTGACGGTGAACAGCTGCGCAGGCAGTGGAACGACAGTAACAGCTTCATTCCCAGCTTCATCTGTGACCATAGTGCCACAGACAACACAGGCGCCAGAATCCGCTTATGTGATGTCGGCCGAAGACATGGCCCTGTTGGCAGGAAATACCATACTGGTGGTTGATGATGACCTTCTGATTTGCCGAAGTCTGGAATTTATGCTCGACAATTATGTGTCGGTGCAAGTGGCTTCAGATGGCCAGACGGCATTGGAAAAGACCGAACAGACCTTGCCTGATGTGGTACTTAGCGATGTGGATATGCCGGGCATGAATGGATTGGAACTGAGCAAGGCTTTGCTGAATACGCCTGCCACCTGCCATATACCTATTCTGTTTATTTCAGCCCGAAATGGCGATAAAGACCGCTTGCTGGGTTTGCAGAGCGGGGCCATTGATTATATAGCCAAGCCTTTCAGCCAGACCGAATTGCTGATAAAGTTAGTCAATATGCTGAGGCTCAGACAACGCCAGCAGCAGCGGGTGCTTGATTCGGTAGTGAACAAGACCACTCAGGGTGCTCCGTCGGAGGAGGGTGGAGAAAATGTGGATAAGGACCCTTTCCTGTCTTCGTTTAAAGAGATGGTGGAACGGGATTTTGCGGACAAACAGATGCAACTTGACACCATGGCGGAGAAGATGAATGTCAGTCAATCGACGCTTAGCCGCAAGATAAAGGCACTTACGGGCAAGTCTCCTGTCGATGTGTTAACCTCATTTCGGCTGAACAGGGCCAAACAGATGCTGGAAACAGCCTCTTCCGAGGTCCAGATTATAGACATTGCCTTGGCGGTCGGCTTTAACGATTCTTCTTATTTCACCCGTAAATTCCGGGAGAAATTCGGTTATACCCCTTCCAAACTAAAATAAAAACATTTGTTTTTTTCCCATTCTTTTTGGCTGTTTGTGTTATCTCTGTTTGTATCTGTTTTGTTGCGTTCTTCTCCCTCCAAACACGAAAATAAAGGCTTTGCGGGTGTCTATTGAGCAGAATTCAACAAAAATTGACTGGATTTTCATATTTTACAGAGGCTTCCTTTTATACCTTTGCATCAGGTCGAATCCTCTAAAAGGTTCGTCCTATATGCTTAATAAAGGAAGACTCAGTCAGCTTGTCATTGGACAAGGTGTTAACGGGATGAACTGTAGAGGAAACACCACTTCCTCGCAGATTCGAATATTTGAAATGAGTCAGCTTATCCTGTCATTTAAAGTCGAAATCACCACTTTGACTTTTATATTCAAATGCGGGAAAGCGTAATATCCAGGCTTTTTGCCACATCTTGTTAACAAAAGGGAGGCCGCACGTGAGTGCCGTCGCCCTTTTTTTGCTTGTTTTCGTTGAAAATTTATTGCTTTATTGCATTGCATTTCAATTTAATATGTATATTTGGCGAGCAAAACACAAGAATGTTGAAGATTCTTATGTTTGGTGTGTATTTTGTTTTACATATTTGTGTGGTATTAATAATGGTATGTATTGTTTCATTACAGGGGATGACCGCAATGTCATCAGTGTTTGTCTGAAACTAAATATAATTAATCATTCACGTTTTAAAAAAGGAGGTTTCTGCAAGTAAATTAAATTGAACTGTAAGGGATTCTCAAGTGGTGATACTTATAGCAGATGATGTATATAGAATCGTATCGAAAGCCGGTTGTTGTGTTTTTGTGGTGATAAGCACAAATGTCGGGCGTGGTGCGAAAAACATTTGCTCCTGTTCTACTATAATCAGTTTTCTCTATCAGGAAGTGCGGAGAGAAGAATCTGGAGTCCCATTCAGAAAAGAGTCAGACAAGAGTCTTATTAGGTAGACTCGGCGTCTTGTCTGGTAAAAGCACTCAAAATGGTCTGCCTTTATTAAGCATTAAAAAAATGAAAAAATTTTTATTATCCGTCATGGCGGCGGTGCTGACGTGTGTGTCAGGTTTTGCTGCTACGGGGTTCCACACCAGTGGAACCAAATTGCTGGATGCCAATGGCAATGAGTTTGTCATGCGCGGGGTCAATTATTCCTATGCGTGGCAAAAGGGAAACGAGAGTACTGTGATTCCTGCGGCCAAACGCCAAGGATGTAACTGCGTGCGCATCCAAATATCTGATGGCACCAAGTTCGGACCTGCCACTACGGCCGACGAGGTGACCAAACTAATCAAACTATGCGAGGACAACAAATTGGTTTGCATTCTGAATATACAGGATGAGCTGGGCGTTGATGATATCAGCGCGCTGATGCGGGCTGCCAACTATTGGGCCAATAATCTGTCCAGCGCGGTCAAAGGGCATGAGAGCACCACCATTGTGAACATAGAGAATGAATGGGATGCCACATGGGAGAGTGACAACTGGGCCAAAGGTTATGAACAGGCCATACCTGCCCTCCGCAATGCCGGTATAGCAAATACGCTGATGATTGACTGTGCAGGCTATGGACAGTACCCAAACGCCATTTGGGAAAAAGGTGCTGATGTGCTTGCAGCCGACAAACTGAGCAACACGATGTTCTCCATACATATGTATGAGTGGGCCTCGTATGAGCAACCGGCTACCGCAACTGGCAGCAAGGTGAAAACATCCATAGACAAGGCGCTGGGCGTGAATGCTCCTCTTGTTATTGGTGAGTTCGGTTATAAGCATAAGGATGGAGCTGTTGACTATCAGACCATCATGGATTATTGTACCGAAAAAAATGTAGGCTATCTGGGCTGGTCGTGGACTGGCAACGGTGGTGGCGTGGAATTTCTTGATATGTTCTCCGATTATACCGATAACAATATGGAGGAGAATGGCAAGATTATCATTCTCGGCAAAAACGGCATAAAAGAGACTTCAAAAGAATGTTCAGTTTTCGGTGGAACTACAACACCTGTCGTTCCAGTGGACCCAGTTACGCCTACCAGCACGGGTTTCCACATAAGCGGAACAAAATTGCTGGATGCCAATGGCAACAATTTCATTATGCGTGGTGTCAACTATTCGTATGCGTGGCAGCATGGCGATTGCAGTATCGCCCAATCTGTCATTTCTGCTGCGAAACGTCAAAAAGCAAATTGTATCCGTATCAATCTGTCGGACGGTGAAGTTTATGCGAAAACATCGGCAGCCGAACTGACCAAACTGATTCAGCTTTGCAAAAACTATAATCTGATAGCTATTGTCAATACGCATGACGAGACAGGCAGCTCCAAAACCAAGGATTTGGAGAAAGCTGTTGCCTATTGGAAAGAAATGAAGGAAATACTGAATGCCAATACAGCTTATGTGATAGTCAATGTTTCCAACGAATGGTATGGTCCATGGGAGAGTGACCCCTGGGCCGCTGGATATGTGACCGCTATCAAGGAACTTAGGGATGCGGGTATCAAAAACACCCTTCTGATTGATTGTGCCGGTTATGGCCAATATCCTCAGTCTATTGTAGATAAAGGCTCAACAGTGTTGGCTGCAGATGCTGACAAAAACACTCTCTTTGCTATCCATATGTATGAATATGCGGCTCCTGATGCCACACCCGACAAGGTGAATACGGCCATTGATGGAGCACTGGGCATTGGAGCTCCCGTTGTTATTGGTGAGTTCGGTTATGCCCATTCGGGCAACAAGATAGCCTATCAGCGCATCATGGACTATTGCAAGGAAAAAGGAGTTGGCTATATGGGCTGGTCGTGGACTGGCAACGATGCTGCCAACGCCGAACTGGATATGTTTGCCGACTACACAGATAGCAATATCAAGGAAAATGGCAAACTCATCATCAATGGTACCAATGGTATTGCTGCTACTTCAACCGAATGCTCAGTGTTCAGCAACCATTCCATTGTAACTACCACAATTGATGTCTGCCCCTCTTCCTCCTCAACTACCGATACCTCTTCCTCAGTCATTTGGTCTGGCAACTTTAATGCTGGCAGCTGGACCAACCTGCTGGCCATCGACGGTTCCTATTTCAACAATGCCAAGGCAGGTCAACAGCTGGTGTTCAAGACCAGTGCCGCCACTGGCGAAATCCAGATAGATTATGGAACGGAAAGCAGTTTTGAAAAAATTGTCGATTATGACAATTTTACCAATGGCACCTATACGTTGACTTTGACCGATGAAAATATTGCGCAACTCAAGAAGGGCCTGATAGTAAAAGGTCATGACTATACACTCACTTCGGTAGAGATATCTTCCTCTTCGAAAGGTGGTGGCAATACGGGTGGCGTTACCTGTGAGGATATCGATTTCGCACTGTACGATACAGCTTGTGTTTGGCGTGGCAAAGTCGATTTGGGTTCATGGACCAATTTCGCCTCAGTCAGCGGAGACCGCATGTGCGATGCGCAAGTTGGTGATGCTCTTTATATACAGTATACCATCTCGGCTGATGCTACCGACAAAAAGCCGGCGGAACTTCAAATCTCTAACTGGAGATTCGGCAAGTGTCTGGCCAAGACTGGAGAAGAACCTTATGTGATTGTGAGCAATTGTGATCATTATGTGCTCAATATATCAGACGCCGATGTGCTGGAGACCATCAAGACAGCTGAGTTGCCGGGTATCCGCATCAAGGGTCAGAACTGCACCGTTACTGCTATTTATCTGATAGCCAAGAAAGGAACAAACAGTGATATTGCTGCCAAATATGTGGCAAAACAAATGGACAAAACCACGCTCAACTGTATGAACGGGTGGGGCAGTGCTGATGACATACTGAAAGTGTTGCCTAGCAATGAGGTGCTTGCCACAGCCAAAGTTGGTGACAAAATCCGTATCAATTTCTCCGACTACAAGACAGACCCATCGTCTACTGTTCAGGTACAGTTGGCAGCCATGCCCGACTATACATATCTGCATGATGGCAATACCAAGAATCCAGAATGCAACGGTAGCGACTGTTACTACTTTAAGATAGAGACAGCAGAGGACCTCAAGCTGATAAAGCAGGGCTTTTGTGTAAAAGGCAATGGAGTGCAGATTGGGTCCATTGATTTGCTGGTGAAGAGTGCGGATGCTTCTGATATTGAAAATGTTGCTTCTGACAGAATTGATATTATTGATTTCAGCAAGCCTTACGATGTATACAATGTATATGGACAGAAATTGTACCATATAGGCAATGCAGGAGAACATCGTATATACATTTTGCACCAAAATGGCAAGTCTTTTAAATTGATGCGATAACAGAGGCGAGTTAGCTTCGTGTTTTAATAGTTTTTTTAAGTGAGTTCCTTCTTTACACCGTGAGGCGTAGAGAAGGAATTTTTTGTCTGCAATAATTTTCGATAATTATTCGAGTCTTTGTTCTCCGTCAAAGTACAGAGCCTTTTATTCCGTCCGTTGGCGCATTGTGCATGGAAAGAAGAACTTGTATTCTCTTATTCATTTCGTAATTTCAAAATAGAAGTGCAAAATAAAT
>OCVT010000029.1_pt1 | contig 38876 bp, 29 predicted proteins | sample 1539111 | NCBI WGS metagenome assembly OCVT01 (sample SAMEA3991482, study PRJEB22521) | metagenome | biome: anthropogenic terrestrial biome; feature: sewage plant; material: raw primary sludge | place: Sweden | collected 2012-09-26 | reverse complement strand
TTGCGGTAGAAATGCAAAGTTTATACCAAGAGGAAGACCCTTTTTACAATGCTAACTTAGCAAGCAAACCATTTACATCTCCTACTAGTAATGTATTAGGTTACGATATGACTCAAAACAGAACAGATTTGAATCAAGTTCGTTTTGTAAAAACGAACAAACTCGATGCTAAGTTGGATTATTATTATATGTTGACTCCAAAAAGCAATATCAATTTGACTTTAGGCAATACGTATTCGTATCAAAATTTTAATTCTTCTATTTTTCAGCTTTTGGATAATGGCACAGTAAACGATTTGAATGCTTCGGAGAATACCAACGATGTAGACTATCGTTTTAATGATGTGTTTTTGGGATTGCATTATAAGATTCTCACGGGGAAATTTACTTTTACACCAGGCGTAAGTTTGCACAGTTACAATATGACCAATGCGCAATTAGGAACCGAATTCAGTCAGAAATTTTTCAGAGCCTTACCTGATTTTGTAGCGATTTACCAAATCAAAAAAGCCGAGACTTTGACTTATAATTTCTCTTATACCAACAATTTTACCGATATTAATAGATTGGTGGAAGGTTATGTTTTCTCGAACTATAATAGTTTAACTCGTGGTTTTAGAGCACTAGAAAATGCTACGGCACAACAACATTCGTTGCGATACTTTAAGTACAATATGTTTAATATGGAAAACATTACCGCTTTTGTAAATTACACCAAAACGGTAGATGCCATTAAAACAGATGCTACTTTTGACGGGGTAAACCAAACGTCGGTGCCTTTTAACTCTCCTTTTGCCGATGAAACCATTTCGGGACGTGCTTCTTATGGACGTTCGTTTTTGAAAAATTACAAAGCCTCGTTTGACACTAATTTGAACTGGTCGAAATTCAATAACAAACAGAACAATGTAACTATCGCTAATGAGAGTTTTACCCAAAGTTACACCTTAAGAGCGTCTACCAATTACAAAAGCTTGCCCAATCTAGAAGTAGGCTACAATAGGGTAATCAACGACTATAATAATAATACTTTTTATACCGACCGCCCTTTTGCGAAGTTAGATTACTATTTCTTAGACAGTTTTTCTTTTGTGGCCGAATATGAGTTTTATCATTATTACAACAACGACAAAACGGTAAATAATGAATATGATTTCTTGAACGCTAGTTTGATTTACCAAAAGAAGAACAGCAAATTCGAGTATAAAATAAGCGGTACGAATTTATTGAACACTACCTCACTCAACGACGATAGTTTTTCGCAGTTCGCTACAAGAACTTCTCAGTACACAGTTCAGCCACGTTATTTGATTTTCTCTGTGAAGTATAATTTATAGAGGATAGCTTTTATATTAAATCACAAACAATCCTACACCGAAATAAGTTTTGGTGTAGGATTTTGATTTTGATTAAGTTTCAAGAACAGAAACAGAGTGTAGAGGTTGAGTTTTGAAGCAAAAAAAAGCCTTCTTGTTTACTACAACAAGAAGGCTTTTGATTTATGTAAATGCTTTGATCTTACAATCCAAAAGCAGCTTTTACTTGATCTACAAAATCAAGACTATTCACTCAGCAAAAAACTATTAAATTCCATTTACATTCCTGTTCGAATGGCTTCTACAGGGTCTAAATTAGCAGCTGAGATTGCAGGCAAAATACCAGATAGCAACCCAATAAAAGCTGCAAGACTTGTTCCCAACAGAATATTTCCAAATCCTAGGACAAATTCAAAATCTAAAGCATTGGTCAAAACTAAGGCAATAATCCAAACAAAAAACAACCCAATTAAACCTCCAATTAGAGAAAGGATTATAGCTTCGAATAAAAACTGGAATAAAATAAATCGGTTTTTGGCTCCCAAAGATTTTTGAATTCCAATTAAATTGGTTCGTTCTTTTACAGAAACAAACATAATATTAGCGATTCCAAAACCACCAACCAATAAAGAAAACCCACTGATAATCCAGCCAACTACATTCATTTGTCCAATAATTCCATCAATAAAATCTGTAAACCCAGAAAAAACATTGATAAAAAAGTTGTCAATTTCACCAGCCTTCAAACCTCGAAAGGCTCTTAATTTTTGAATAATTTCACCTTTATAAGCTTCCATATCGACACCTTTTTCTGGTTTTAAAATAATTACGTTCGTCAAACCATCATTATTATCTCCATACAATTGACGAACAAAATTCACAGGAATAAATGCTGATGTATCATCTTCATCAAAAATTCCAGAACCCTTTTTCTTTAAAACACCAATTACATTGAAACGTTTACCATACAAACGGACGGTTTTACCAATCGGATCACTTCCTTCAAATAACGATGTCGCAATTTCATCACCCAAAACAATTACTGCCGCTCCAGAATTAGCTTCAGATTCATTATAAAAACGACCTTTTTCAAATTCTAATCCTTGGATATCAATAAATTCTTGTGAAACAGGAACAATATTCACATCACTAACAGTTTTTGACTCATGTTTAATAGATTCCCTTTTGGTAAAAATCTGATACGCCATCTGCTCAGTATCGGTCATTGCGCCCTTCATATAAACATATTCGTCATATTTTACATTAGGGAATTGTTCTCTTTTCCATTGAGGTATTTCGCTTGGTCCAAAAGAAAACTTCATCAAGTAGATTGTATTTTTATCCAAACTACTCAAGTCTTTCGATATTTTTCTGTCTAGAGAATCTACCGCAGCCAGTACTGCAATTATCGAAAAAATACCAATAGTAACACCTAGTAAGGAAAGTAAAGTCCTTAATTTATTTGCCAACAATGCATTCATTGCAAAGCTAAAACTCTCTTTCAATAATCGAAGATATACTACCATAGACTTAAAAATTGTGTTAGCGTAAAATTCATTAAATTTAATTCAAAAACCTAATTAAAATACTACTCCAATAAGTACGAATTTAAATAAAAATGTTACAGCATTTCCTGTGATTTTATATATAAAAATTAACTATTTTTGCACTTTCAAAAAAACTACTACACATGAGCACTACTAAAAAAATACAATCGGCCTTAATTTCAGTATTTTCTAAAGACGGATTAGAGCCAATTGTTAGAAAATTACACGAACAAAACGTTGTTTTTTATTCTACCGGAGGTACCGAAGAATACATTAAAAATTTAGGCATTCCAGTAATTCCTGTAGAAGATGTAACTTCTTACCCATCTATCCTGGGTGGAAGAGTAAAAACTTTACACCCAAAAGTGTTTGGTGGTATCTTAAATCGTCAAGACAACGAAAGTGATGTGCAACAAATGAAGGAATATGAAATCCCTCAAATAGATTTAGTAATTGTTGATTTGTATCCATTTGAAAAAACGGTTGCGTCTGGAGCAAGCGAAGCGGATATTATTGAAAAAATTGATATTGGTGGTATTTCATTAATTCGTGCTGGTGCCAAAAATTTCAAAGACACCGTAATTGTTTCATCAATGGACCAGTATGGTTTGTTTTTAGACATGATTACCAATCAAAATGGAAGTACAACACTAGAAGACAGAAAACTTTTGGCTACAAAAGCATTTCATGTTTCTTCTCATTATGATGGAGCCATTTTCAAATATTTCAATACTGACGAAACTATATACAAAGAAAGTATTCAGAACGGTCAAGTTCTTCGTTATGGAGAAAACCCTCATCAAAAAGGATTCTTCTTTGGTGAATTTGAAGCTATGTTTAACAAAGTTCACGGAAAAGAGTTATCATACAACAACTTACTAGACGTTGATGCAGCAGTAAACTTAATCAATGAATTTAAAACTGACGGGCCTACATTTGCCATTTTAAAACATAATAATGCTTGTGGCTTAGCAACTAGAACAACAATCAGTGAAGCATATAATGCAGCTTTGGCGTGCGACCCAACATCTGCTTTTGGTGGCGTTTTAATTGCAAATGCTACAATAGACATCGCAACAGCTACGGAAATAAACAAACTATTCTGCGAAGTTGTAATTGCACCTGCTTATGACGCAGAAGCTTTGACTATTTTACAAGAAAAGAAAAACAGAATCATTTTAATTCAAAATGAAGTAGCCTTACCAGAGAGACAAGTTCGTACTTGCTTAAATGGACTATTGATTCAAGACCGAAACAATATTACAGATAAAGCAGAAGACTTAAAAACGGTAACTATTACAGCTCCAACTGAACAAGAAGTTAAAGATTTGATTTTTGCATCAAAAGTTTGTAAAAACACCAAATCAAATACTATTGTATTTGCCAAAAACGGCACACTTATTGCTTCAGGTACTGGCCAAACCTCTAGAGTTGACGCTTTAATGCAAGCAGTAGACAAAGCAAAAGCATTTGGATTTAGCTTAGAGGGAGCATCTATGGCAAGTGATGCTTTCTTCCCTTTTCCTGACTGTGTGGAATTAGCAAAAAAAGCTGGAATAACCGCTGTAATTCAGCCAGGTGGATCTATAAAAGACGAATTAAGTATCAATTATTGCAACGAAAACAATTTGGCAATGGTATTTACAGGAACTCGTCATTTTAAACATTAATTTGTTTAACTTTGTTAAATAATTTTTACAATACATAAAAACGTATGGGATTTTTTGATTTCATGACTGAGGATATCGCGATAGACCTTGGTACCGCAAACACTTTAATCATTCACAATGATAAGGTAGTTATTGACAGTCCTTCTATTGTGGCAAGAGACAGAATATCAGGCAAAATCATTGCCGTTGGTAAAGAAGCCAACATGATGCAGGGGAAAACGCATGAAAACATAAAAACGATTAGACCATTGAAAGATGGTGTAATTGCAGATTTTGATGCTTCTGAAAAAATGATCAGTATGTTCATCAAAAGCATCCCTGCACTAAACAAAAAAATGTTTACTCCAGCCTTACGTATGGTAGTATGTATTCCATCAGGAATTACAGAAGTTGAAATGCGTGCTGTAAAAGAATCTTGCGAGCGAGTAAATGGAAAAGAAGTTTATCTAATTCATGAACCAATGGCAGCAGCAATTGGTATTGGTATCGATATTATGCAACCAAAAGGTAACATGATTGTTGATATAGGTGGTGGTACAACTGAAATTGCCGTAATTGCTTTAGGCGGTATTGTTTGTGACAAATCTGTAAAAATTGCAGGTGATGTTTTCACTAACGATATTGTATATTATATGCGTACCCAACACAATTTATTTGTTGGAGAAAGTACAGCTGAAAAAATAAAGATACAAATTGGTGCTGCGATCGAAGATCTTGAAACTCCACCAGATGATATGTCTGTTCAAGGAAGAGATTTATTAACTGGAAAACCAAAACAAGTAGAGGTATCGTATCGCGAAATCGCAAAAGCACTAGATAAATCCATTCAGCGAATTGAAGACGCAGTAATGGAAACGCTATCGCAAACTCCTCCAGAGTTAGCTGCTGATATTTACAACACTGGTATTTATTTAGCTGGTGGTGGATCAATGTTACGAGGACTTGACAAACGAATTTCTCAAAAAACGGACTTACCAGTTTACATAGCTGAAGATCCTTTGAGAGCAGTTGTACGAGGAACTGGAATGGCTTTAAAAAATATTACTAAATTTAAAAGTATCTTGATTAAGTAAGCGTTTTCTTCAGTTACCAATTAAAAACATTCGCGAATAACCACTTAATTATACCATTACAAAATGCAGCAAATATTTAATTTTATTACTAGAAACAGTTATAGATTACTGTTTTTGCTGCTTTTGGGTATATCATTAACACTTACAATTCAATTTCATTCTTTTCACAGAAGCAAAGTTATTAGCTCAGCTAATGTGGTTAGTGGTAGTGTTTACAAAGAAATAAACGAAGCAAAAGAATACCTCAACCTGAGAAAAGAGAATGATGATTTAGCCTTAGAAAACGCTATGCTAAGAAGTCTGCTTTTTCAAGTAAAAGATTCTAGTTTTATGAGCAAAATCGACAGTATAAAAGGAGTAAAACCCTCTGATATAGTTGTCGCAAAAGTCATCAAAAACTCCTATAATGTTTATGAAAACTACCTTACCCTAGATGCAGGTGCTAAACAAGGCATAAAGCCTGATATGGGAGTTATCAATAGTTTGGGTATCGTTGGTATTACAGATGACACTTCAGAGAATTATGCTACAGTAGCTAGTATTCTGAATAAAAAATCCAGAATCAATGCCAAGATTAAAAAATCAAATCATTTTGGTTCATTGGTATGGGATGGTAAAAGCACAGGTTTTGTACAATTAATTGACTTGCCGAGGCTAGCAGCAATCCGCAAAGGAGATACAATTGTAACTGGTGGACAATCCGTTATTTTTCCTGAAAACATTAATATTGGTACAATTGATAAAATTTATATTGACAAACAAACCAATTATTACACTTTAAGCATTAAGTTATTCAATGATATGACCAACTTAGGACATGTTTATATCCTTAAAAGCAAAGGAAATATTGAAATGACTCAACTAGAAAACCAAAGAAAGAAGGATGAATAGCACGTTAATTGTCAATTTTTTCCGTTTTTTATTATTGTTAGCAATACAAATTATTGTTTTCAATAATATGAATTTTTATGGCTACATAAGTCCCTTTCCTTACATACTCTTCATAATTTTATATCCTGTAAACGGTAACAAAACAGCGCTTCTAGCCTCAAGTTTTATACTTGGATTGCTTCTAGATATGTTTACAAATTCTGGAGGAGTTCACGCAACAGCATGCCTTATTCTGGCTTATTTCAGACCATTTATATTTAAATTCTCTTTCGGCTTAAGTTACGAATACCAAACCGTAAAATTAAATGATGTATTGACCCCTGAACGTTTCTCATTCTTATTGGTCGCAATACTATTACATCATATTGTATTATTTACCTTAGAAGCTTTTGAATTTAGTTTTATTCTAGAAGTACTTCTAAGAACTTTATTGAGTTCCGCATTTACATTGTTATTAAGCATAACCATTATCTATCTTATTAAGCCAAATAAACGATGAGAAAAGTCTTGTTGCCTGCTTTAATAATTATCGCAGCCGCTCTGCTTGTACTTCGAATTTTCTATCTTCAAATCATTGATGACACTTTTAAACTAGAGTCAGAAAACAATGCTATCAAGATAAAATACGATTATCCCGAGCGAGGATATATCTATGACCGTTTTGGAAAACTCCTAGTGGCCAACCAAGCTTCCTATGATATTATGGTGATTCCAAGAGAAATCAACAACTTAGACACTTTAGAATTTTGCCAACTTTTAAATATTCAAAAAGAAGATTTCATAAAAAATATTGAAAAAGCTAAAGTATATAGTCCAAGACTGCCATCTGTATTTTTATCACAGTTGAATAAAGTAGAGTTTGCTGCATTTCAAGAAAAAATAAGAAACTATGAAGGTTTCTATTTCCAAAAAAGATCATTAAGAGACTATGAAGCCGATTATGGAGCTAATATTTTTGGTTTTATTACCCAAGTAAACGACAACATCATTAAAAAGAATCCTTATTACAAAAGTGGGGATTTAATTGGAAAACAAGGTGTCGAAGAAAGCTATGAAGAAATTCTAAGAGGTGTCAAAGGAGTCACCTACATACAAAAAGACAAATACAATCGTGAAATTGGTTCCTACAAAGAAGGTCGCTTCGACACTGTAGCAGTACCAGGTAAAGACATTACCCTAACCATTGATGCCGAAATCCAAAAATATGGAGAACAATTGATGGTTAATAAAAGAGGTGGAATTGTTGCCATAGAACCAAAGACTGGAGAAATTCTGGCATTAATTACAGCACCTTCTTATGATCCTGGCATTTTGGTAGGAAGACAACGTTCTAAAAACTACACCAAATTGTATCGCGATTCAATTGCAAAACCCTTATATGACAGAGGTTTACTTGCAGAATATCCTCCTGGATCTCCTTTCAAAATTATGACTGGACTTGTAGCGCTTCAGGAACAAGTAATTGACGAAAATACAACTGTGGCTTGTCATCACGGATTTAGCTATGCAAGAGGTCGCTTTATGCGTTGTCACTGTAGAGGTGGGCTGCTGCAGTTGCACCGAGGTATCTATGAATCTTGTAACGCCTTTTTTGGAACAGCGTATATGAAAACCATTAATAAATATGCAAAACCAGGTTATGCAGTTGATGTTTGGAGTAAACACGTAAAAAGTTTTGGTTTGGGACAGTTTATGGGCTATGACTTACCAACAGGCCGTAGAGGAAAAATCCCGACTTCGGAAACCTATAAAAGAATGTATCCAAACGGGGGCTGGAGAAGTACCGCTATTGTTTCAAACGCCATCGGACAAGGAGAAGTGCTAATGACTCCTATTCAGTTAGCAAATATGATGGCTACTGTTGCAAATGAAGGCTATTATTACACCCCTCACATCATCAAAAAAATCGCAGGAACGACTATTGATAAAAAATTCACTACCAAGCATGTAACTACCATAGACAAAAGTCATTTCAAACCCATTATTAGTGGACTTTTTGACGTTTATAATATGGGTACAGCAGCTGGTTTGAGAGTGGAAGGAATTGACATTTGTGGAAAAACTGGTACTGCCGAGAATTTTGCCAAAATTAATGGGGTTAGAACTCAGTTAAAAGACCACTCTATTTTTGTGGCTTTTGCTCCAAAAGACAATCCTAAAATTGCCATCGCTATTATGATTGAAAACGGTGGATTTGGTTCTACTATCGCAGGGCCAATAGCGAGTTTGATGATTGAAAAATATTTAAAGAAAAAAATCACAAGAACGGATCTTGAAACTAGAATATTAAATACAAGTTTACAAGGTCAATATGCCAAATTGGGAGGATTAAATGAAGATGTAAAAAGAGAATTAAGAATTAAAGATTCTATTGCCCAACTCAAATTAAAAAAACAAAATCCAACACCTACTGCAGTTGTTAAAAAAGACAGTACTAAAAAAAACTAAATCATTTGTACGTAAATGAAAAATCAAAGTATAACAAATAATATAGATTGGATATGTGTTATTATATACATCCTTTTGGTTGTATTAGGATGGCTGAATATTTACTCCTCATCTTTATCTTCTGAGGAAGGAACTTCAGACAAACAACTTATATTTATATTATTTGCAATTCCGTTGATTTTTACTGTACTCTATGTAGACGGTAAATTTTACGAGAAATATGCCTCAATTATTTTTGTGGTCTCTTTGATCTCATTATTAGGATTATTTGCTTTTGGTAAAACAATTGCAGGCCAAAGATGTTGGTATGCCATCGGTAGTTTTACTTTACAGCCATCAGAATTTGCAAAAGCAGCCACCGCGCTTGCTTTAGCGAAATACCTGAGTGATCCTCAAATCAATCTCAAAGACTTAAACAGACAATTTCAAGCATTAGCCATAGTCTTCTTGCCTGTGTTACTAATCTTACCTCAACCCGACCCAGGAAGTGCTTTAGTATATAGTATTTTTATAATTGTACTTTATAGAGAAGGATTACCTGCTTGGTATGTATGGACAGGTTTTTCAGCAATTTTACTATTTGTTTTAACTTTAGTTTTAGAAGCATATGTGGTTATTTTATTGGCTGCATTAGTGCTTGTTGCCATTCATTTCAAATCTAGATTAGCTGATAGAAACGTTGTCAGAAGTGGAATTTTACTTTTATTAATTTCAGGATTTGTGCTATCCGTAAGTTATGTTTTTGACAATGTATTCAAACAACACCATAGAGACCGTTTTAATATTCTACTTGGTAAAGCCGTAGATATGAAAGGAATTGGATACAATACTAATCAATCAGAAATTGCAATTGGCTCAGGCGGATGGTTAGGAAAAGGGTTCTTAGAAGGAACACAAACTAAAGGAGGTTTTGTACCCGAACAACATACTGACTATATATTCACTACTGTTGGCGAAGAATGGGGTTTCTTAGGCTCTACAGTCGTGATTTCACTCTTTGTTATTCTCTTGTTACGTATCATTTATTTAGCAGAAAGACAAAAGACAAAATTTAGTCGTGTCTATGGCTATTCTGTTGCTGCCATTTTATTTCTTCACTTTTTTGTAAATATTGCAATGGTTGCTGGAATTTTTCCAACAATTGGTATCCCGTTGCCTTTCTTCTCTTATGGAGGCTCTGGGTTATGGGGATTTACCATTTTGCTTTTTATCTTCATTAAAATGGATGCTAATAAGGTTAACGAATGGTAATCAATTAAAACTCCAGTCCTTGTAATTACTCGATTTTTCTAATTGATTTTCTACAACATCAGGAAGTTGATAAAAAAAATCAATACCTGTTAGTTGCTCTATTTTGTCTACCGAGACTACAAATTCATACAAAGGCCGTTTACTTTCATCATTAGGAATTAAAAAAGCAATCATTCTGTATTTTCCTTGGTATTCATCTAAAACAATTTTATAGAAATAATTGGGTACCGCTACTTTTTCTTTACCAATAGTTTTCAAATTGGGTTGCAAAACACCTGCTGTAACAACATACAAGCCATTATATTTAACCGCCCAATAACGTATTTTTTCTTCCAAACGATTCCAGATACCACTATTGAATTCGTGTGTTTGTGGAGCTATGTTTGACGTTAAAAAGGTAGCTTCATAAGCTCCTTTACTAAACTCTCTATCAGCAGCCGGACACAAATGCCCTTTATCATAGCCTGAGTTTTTATAATTACGCCAATCAGCAGATCCCGTTTTTACTTTTTTGTCTTGAATAAAAAATGGACGCTTAAAATTGGCATTAACAACTTGTTCCTTTTTTAACTCATAAGCAACCCACTCCGACTGTTCATATTTTTCATCATAGGATAAAGTATAAAAATCATGATAAACAATTGCATTTGTAGTAGATTTGGGAAGTAAATTAAGTTGCCCTTTATTGAATTGAAAGGAATCAAATGAAGAAAAAGTTAGCTTTTTTTCAAGAAAATCGCAACTCTCTTTCGCGTTAAATAAAAATGAAGTAATAAAAACAAACAAAACTAAAAACTTACTATTTATCATGATTAGAAAGGTATTAAACAAAAAAAGACTCAAAATGAATAATTTTGAGTCTTTTTTGAAATTGAAAGTAATTTAAGATTTCACTAATTTGCTATTCATCGCTTTAGAAGGCATAGACTTCACTATCGACTTTGATTGCAAATCATCTAAAACATTTAAAGCTTCCTCAACGTAAACATCTTTTGATAAACTTTCATGCCATCTTTGTCTTTTTTCTTTCAGAGTAGGATCTTTTTTATATTCTTCTTCTTCGTAAGGTAAAGAAGTAAACTTCAATTGATTTTTATACTCAAAAATTGGCTTATATTTTTTAGCTGTTTCTTCAACACTATTTTGTACTGCTCTAAATTTATCGATATTTAAGCTATAGGTATTTTCATTACTCTTGCTGTCAATCCATTTTGCGTTTTCTTCGATTAATTTAAACTGAGGATTTTCAGCAATTCTAGCTTTACTTCTAGCGATAGCTTTATCAAAATCTTGAGTGTTTTTCCATTGCGTAAAAGGAGCAGCGTCAATTTTGTCCCATGGCATTGCATTATCAACATCGCGTTCACCCATTTTTAAATAAGCGTAACGATCAGGCATTACTACATCACTACTAACACCTTCACGCTGAGTAGATCCTCCATTGATTCTATAAAATTTTTGAGTAGTAGTTTTTAAAGCCCCCAAATCACCAACCGAACTATTTCGCACAAACTGATTTAAATCAATAACATTTTGAACTGTTCCTTTTCCGTAAGTTTGCTTACTTCCAATAATAATTCCGCGTTTGTAATCTTGAATAGCAGCTGCTAGAATCTCTGATGCAGAAGCTGAAAAACTATTCACCATAATTACTAATGGACCGTCCCACTCTATTTTTGGGTCTGTATCATACAATATTTCCTTTTTCTTACCTGAGGATTTAACTTGAACAATTGGACCTTCATGAATAAAAAGACCTGCGATATCAACCACGGTAGATAGTGAACCTCCTCCATCATCTCTAACATCTAAAACAATTCCGTTTACTTTAGCTTGTTTTAAACGTTCCACTTCAAGAGCAATATCTTTACCAGCATCACGTCCATCACGATTTTCAAAATCAATATAGAATTTAGGCAAATAAATTACTCCATAACGTAATCCATTTTTCTCAACTACACTAGACTTAGCATACGTTTCTTCTATTTCAACGATGTCACGAACAATAGAAATATTTTTAATTGTTCCATCCACTTTTTTAACCGTCAAACGAACAATAGTTCCTTTAGGCCCTTTTATTTTTTTAACCACATCATCTAAACGCATTCCTACCACGTCAACAGGTTCAGCACTACCCTGCCCCACTTTCAAAATAACATCTCCAGCTTCTAGTTGGCGACCTCTCCACGCTGGACCACCAGAAATCAATTCGCTAATTTCAGTGAAGTCATTTTTCTTTTGCAAACGAGCTCCAATTCCTTCGAGCTTACCACTCATACTTACATCAAAACGTTCTTTCTCTTCAGGAGCAAAATAGCTTGTATGTGGATCAAAACGAGTCATAATTGAATTGATATACACCGTAAACCAATCATCTCTGGTCAATTCTTTTATGAAACCAAAAGATTCATCTAAAGACTTACCAATATTCACTCTGCTTTCTGCTTCTAATTCTGCAAAAGTCTTGATTTTAATATTTTTATCTGCTTTTGAAGTTGCATCCATACCCAAATCAGCACTTAATTCCTCCGCTTTAGTCGCTTCAGTAGTTTCTGGGGTTTTGGCCTTACTTTCTTGCATACGCAAACGCTCTGTAATTGAAGAAAGGGCAGACAACTTCATTTGCTTACGCCATCTATCTATTAATTCTTTATTGTTTTTAGCATAAGGCATTTTATCATAATCCGTATCAAAACTTTCATCTATAGTGAAATCATTAGGTGTTTCTAACAAGCCTTTATAGATTTTTTTACTTTCTTCCATTCGAACCATTAAACGAGAATAGGTTAACTCGAAAAAGGTTAATTCTTTATTGTTGATTTGGTCATCTAAATCCAATTCGTATTTAGCAAATTCAGCGATATCTGACTGCAAGAAAAAGCGCTTAGAAGGATCTAAAGCTTGGATATAATCTTTATAAACACCTTTTGAAAATTCATCATCCATAACCGCTGGATCATAGTGCCCTTTCTCAATTACAAAAGTCAACAACTCTAGTAAGAGTCTATCTTTTTCGGGATCCTCAGTGTTCTGCTTCGAACCATTTATTTTAAAAGCAAACAAGGCACCTGACAAGCACAAAATGGCAAGTACAATTTTAAAATTCTTTTTCATATAAGTAATAATTGCATTCATCAATCAAAAGTGTAATTTATGTAAAGATAAAGCCAAGAAACATTGCCTCTTTATAAATTTTTGTTAAAGATATAAAAATGTTGATACGATTTAATTTTTATAAAAAAAGTTAACAAAAAAAAGGTTTATGCTGCTTTTTAAGACAAAGCGCTAGTATATTTGTGTATCTAAAATCAATGAAATGGCCTCCAAAAAACCTTTAATATTAATCACTAATGACGATGGAATTTCAGCTCCTGGAATCCAAGCCTTGATTAGTGTAATGACTCAAATTGGGAATGTTATCGTTGTTGCTCCTGATAAGCCTCAGAGCGCAATGGGACACGCCATTACCATCAACAGTACGTTGTATTTGAATAAACTTTCGAAAGAGGGCGATGCCATCACACAATACAGTTGTTCAGGAACTCCAGTAGATTGTGTAAAAATGGCAACTAACGAAATCTTGAAGCAAAAACCTGATTTGTGTGTTTCGGGCATCAATCACGGGTCGAATTCATCGATTAACGTTATCTACTCAGGAACTATGAGTGCGGCCGTTGAAGCTGGCATCGAAGGCATTCCTGCAATTGGATTTTCGCTTTTGGATTATAATTGGGATGCTGATTTTTCGCCCATATTGTCTTTTGTAAAAAAAACAGCCCTCGAAACCTTAGAGAAAGGGCTTCCAACTGGGGTTGTTTTGAATGTGAATTTTCCAAAATTAGAAGAAAAAGAAATTAAAGGCATCAAAATTTGTCGTCAAGCCAAAGCACAATGGGTGGAAAAATTCGATAAAAGGAAAACACCTTTCGGAAAAGAATACTATTGGTTAAGTGGTGAATTCGTTAACCAAGATAAAGGTGAAGATACTGATGAATGGGCATTAGAAAATGGATATATTTCGGTAGTACCTGTTCAATTTGACTTGACAGCACATCACACCATACAACAACTAAACACTTGGAATTGGAATGAATAAGATAGATTTATTATACGGCTTCATTATCGGATTAGCAGCTTCACTGCTAGGCTCTTTTTTGTTTATGACTTTTTTCACAGACTATGAATTTATTGAAGGAGTCGGAATATTAAAATCTCAAGGCTATTTAGGAAAACTAATTACCGTTGGTTCATTATTAGATTTGGCAGCATTTGGGATTTTACTTAAAATGAATAAAGAATTGATGGCTCGTGGTGTCGTTTTGGCTGTTTTTGTACTGACCATTGCAACAATTTTTATGCTCTAAAAGGTTTTCTATCTTTGTAACACAATCAACATCCCATCAACTATGAAATACTACATTATTGCAGGAGAAGCCTCAGGAGATTTGCACGGATCCAACTTGATGAAATCAATTTACCAAGAAGATCCAACTGCCGACATTCGTTTTTGGGGTGGCGATTTAATGCAAAAAGTGGGAGGCACTTTAGTAAAACACTACCGCGATTTAGCCTTTATGGGATTTGCAGAAGTGATTATGAATTTAAAAACCATTCTCAACAACATCAAAATTTGCAAAACTGATATTCTAGCTTTTCAACCTGATGTTATCATTTTTATTGATTATCCGGGTTTTAACTTAAGAATTGCCAAATGGTCAAAAGTTTTGGGATTCAAAAATCACTATTATATTTCCCCTCAAATTTGGGCTTGGAAAGAAAGCAGAATCAAGGAAATCAAGCGAGACATTGACAAAATGTATGTGATTCTTCCGTTTGAAAAAACATTTTACGAAGACAAACATCATTTTCCTGTTTCATTTGTAGGCCATCCGCTTATAGATGCCATACAAGCGCATCCCGTAATCGATGATGCTACTTTTAGAAAAGAAAACCAATTGAACGATTTACCAATTATTGCACTATTGCCAGGCAGTCGCAAACAAGAAATCACCAAAATGCTCAGTGTTATGCTTAGCGTAGCCGATGATTTTAAAAGGTATCAATTTGTAATCGCTGGTGCGCCAAGTCAGGAGTATTCTTTTTACCAACAATTCATTACTTCAGATAACATTAAATTTTTATCGAACAAAACCTATGATTTGTTGCAACACGCTACTGCAGCCCTTGTTACCTCTGGAACAGCAACACTTGAAACGGCTTTGTTCAAAGTGCCTGAAGTAGTTTGCTACAAAGGAAATTGGATTTCGTATCAAATAGCCAAACGCATCATCACTCTAAAATACATTTCGCTTGTCAATTTGATTATGGACAAAGAGGTCGTTACCGAGTTGATTCAAGACGATTGCAACACCAAACGAATTGCTTCAGAATTACAAAAAATCCTTGAGCCTGAACATCGAAAAATTGTACTAGAAAACTATAGAATATTGGAAGAAAAATTGGGTGGAAAAGGAGCAAGCAGTACTACCGCAAAATTAATTGTAGCCGACTTAAAATAATTTAATAAGCATTATTTCTTACTAAAATTTGTATTTTAGTAGTATGAATATATTACAATTCCCACTTACTAAAATTACAATTGGATTTATAATAGGCCTCATTGCGGCTTATTACATAAATATATCCGCAAATTTTGCATTTGTGTTTATACTAATTGGGTTTGCAATTGTACTCTTAGCATATAAATTCAATACTACTACTACAAAGAAAAACCTAGTATTTGAAGCGACAATTCTATTGCTTTCATTTGCTGTAGGAATAGGTATTTTAGTAACTCATACTGATAGTAATCGCAAAAACAATTATTCCAATCATCCGACAGTTTATGAAAAAGCAAATTGGATAGAAGTTGTTGTCAGAGAAAAACTCAAAAGTTCACCTCAAAACAATAGATTTATTGCTTACGTTCAAAAAGTAAACCATCAAAGTCTAGAAGGAAAAATCATAATTACAATCCCAAAGACCAACAATGCCAAAGAAATTGTAGTTGGGCATAGACTAAGATTTAAAACAAAATTGATAAAAACTGAAAAGCCTAAAAACCCCAATCAGTTTGATTACTCGGCTTATCTCAAAAACAAACAAATTTACGCTCAAGCCTTTCTTCCAACAGAAGACATACACTATCATCAAGCGATTATAAAAGATATTTGGTATTATAGCGCTACTTTAAGAAACACCATTGTGACTCATCTTGAACAAAGTGGTTTTGACAAAAAAGCTTTGCCAGTAGCGATGGCTTTACTATTGGGGCAACAACAAGATATAGACTCCAACATTACAAAGGATTATCAATACGCAGGTGCTGTACATATACTTTCTGTTTCGGGATTACATATTGGTTTTATAGTACTACTTATCAATTTTTTGATGCGCCCAATACCCAATACCCAAAAAGGAAGATTCCTTAAGCTATCCCTCTCTTTACTTAGCTTAGGTGTTTTTGGTATTTTAGCAGGATTGGCACCCTCTGTTGTTCGTTCTATCACGATGTTTTCTTTTGTTGCCGTAGGACACTATTGGAGACGAAGCACGAATATTTATCATACTCTAGTTGTTTCGATATTTTTAATACTATTGTTTCAACCCTATTTTTTATTCGATGTAGGCTTTCAATTGAGTTATGCGGCTTTGTTTTTTATTGTTTGGCTGCAACCAATGTTTGCAAATTATTGGACACCTAGAAATAAAATAGCACAATTCTTTTGGGACATTATAACGGTTTCTTTTGCTGCACAACTAGGAACATTACCATTGAGTATTTATTATTTTCATCAATTTCCAGGATTATTTTTTGTAACCAATCTATTAGTGTTACCGTTATTAAGCGTCATAATGCTTCTTGGGGTAATCGTAATGACAATAGCTGCTTTTTCAGCCTTACCTATTTGGTGTATCAAACCTTTAGAATGGGGCATTACAATAATGAATTCAATCATTCATTGGGTCGCTTCGTTTGAAAGCTTCATTTTTACCAATATTTCAAGTACGTTTATCTTAATGATTGCTTCTTATGGTTTACTAATAGCACTTATTTTATGGTGGAAAAAGAAATCCTTGATAAGAACTATACTTGTTCTATCAGCAATAATACTGGTTCAAATAATTTTAATCAAAAACAAACTAGAATTTGGTAACAGCAAAGAGTGGGTTGTACTGAATGCTTCGAAAAAAACGATTATTTGCCAACGAATAGGAAATGAAATAGAAGTCATTTCGAATGGCCTTCAAAGTGAAGAAATTCAAAAAAATATGACCTTACAAAATTATGCAACAGGGACATTTAGTGCGATTACAAAAGAAAGTCCTTTAAAAAATGTGGCTTATTTTAACAGAAATCGCATTCTTATTTTAGATAATAGCAGTGTGTATTTACCAAATAACCAAGCTGATATTCTACTATTAACAGCATCACCAAAAGTAAATTTGGAGCGCATCCTAAAAAACAATAGACCAAAGATGGTCGTGGCAGATGCTTCCAATTACAAATCATTGGTAAACTTGTGGGAACAAACCTGTAATCAACAAAAAATCCCTTTCCACTCAACTCGTGAAAAGGGATATTTTTACATCAAAGAGTAATGCTAGCTAAAACTATTTTTTCTTTTGCGCTAAAAAACCATTGGCTACTGCCAACCAAGCTGATGGACCACCAGCTACATAACCAGTACTTCCTAAACCTTCAAAATTAGTTTTACCATTCTTAGTAACTCCTTTCGCAAAAAACACCGTTGGATATCCTTGCACACCAAATGCTTGTTGTAATTCAGCGTTTTGTCTTCTAATCTCCTCTGATTGATATTGCTTTCTAGGATAATCCAATTCAACTAAAACAACATTTTCTTTAGCCCATTTAGCAAACTCTGGAGTTTTCAATACTTCTTTCTGCAAACGGATACACCATCCACACCAATCACTACCAGTAAAAAAAAGCATAAGAGGTTTTTTCTCTTTGTTACCAATAGCAACAGCTTCTTTCACATCGGTAAACCATTTTAGTTCTTGCGCTTGCCCTTCGATTACACAAAATGTAAACAACAGAAATACAATTATTTTTTTCATACGATGAATTATTTTTGACAAAAATATAAAATTATAATGTTTAAATGTCGGCTATTTTACTTCTTGCATTAATTTTCTAACCAATGGTGAAAGTACAATCAAAACCACACCAGCAATTAAGGCATAAATAGCTAATTGTAAATAGCCATCGGCATAAACATTAAGCTTCTCTATATTGCTCGATTGCTCCGAAGCTTCTGCAATGTTAGCACCCAAAATACCTGCAAAATATTGCCCGTAAGCACTAGCCAAGAACCACATTCCCATAATTACAGCTTGTGTTTTGGAAGGTGACAGTTTCGTCATTGCAGACATTCCGATAGGTGACAAACACAATTCACCCAAAGTAATCACAAACCATCCAAAAGTAAAAATACCTAAAGAAGTTCTCCCAAAACCATCAGCAAAAAACTTCGTATAATAAAATACCCAAAAGCCACCAGCTAAGAATAAAAAGGCAAGGCCAAACTTAATTACAGTGTTAGGTTCTATTTTTCTTTTATCTAACCAAAGCCAAACCAAGCCAACCAAAGCTGCAAAACCAATTACGAAAAAGGAATTCGCAGAATTATTGACTCCGTTGGGACTCAAAACAACTCCTCCAATGGTATTGTTTAAATTATTTACAGCAAACAAACTTAAAGACCCTCCACTTTGTTCGAAAAAAGCCCAGAAGAAAATGGAGAAAATAATGAAAATCAGTGCTGCAAATAACTTTTTATTCTCCGCTAAAGTGAAGTTTTTCATTTCGTATAACAAATACAAAATGGAAGCGGGTCCGATACAAATCATAAAGTAATCGGTATAATGCGTATTGGCTACCATCACAATAATCAAAGGAATAACAAGTAATGACCCTACATAAGTTACTATTTCTAATTGCTTGCGTTTAGAGACCATCATCTCTTTTAATGGAGAAAGACCAATTGGACCTAAACTTTTTTGGGTTTGAGTAAAAGTCAGTAAACTAATAATCATTACAATCGCAGCGAAACCAAAACCTACATTCCAACGCAAATGTTCAGGAACAATTGATTGCCACATTGAACCTTCGGCAACAGCTATACAGATATAACCACCAATTAGTGCTCCTAAATTTACCCCCATATAAAAGAAAGAAAATCCAGCATCACGTCTAGGGTCACCATCAGGATACAATTGCCCCACCATCGATGAAATATTGGGTTTAAAAAAACCAGTTCCTACAATCGTAAATCCAAGACCTATAAAGAAAAAATTCTTAGGGTCGATAGCCAAAATAACACTCCCAATAATCATTAAAATGCCACCCCAAAAGAGTGACTTTCGAAGACCTAAAATCTTATCAGCAAACAAACCTCCAATAAAAGTAAATGCATATACCCAAGCTTGAGTCGCTCCGTATTGCAAATTGGCAACCTTTTCGTTCATTCCAAGATGACTGACCATAAAGACCACCAACATACCGCGCATTCCATAAAAACAAAAGCGCTCCCACATTTCGCTAAAAAACAAATACCACAATTGTTTTGGGTATTTCCCTTTAAAATTCTGAATTTGTTCTAATGTTATATTTGATTCCATTTACTTGATTTAATTAATTCCTTTTTCTTTCATAACCTTATTCAATTCCTTTACCAAAGCGAACATCAGTAATGTTGCAAAGAGTAAAAGACTAAAATTAATCCAGAAAAAATTAGCTTTGTTTTCATAAGAATCCCACATACTGGCCAAAACGCCGCTTAATTTATTACCAATTGAAGTGGCCAAAAACCAACCACCCATCATCAAAGAGGTGATGTTTTTTGGACTTAATTTTGAGACCACAGATAATCCCATTGGACTTAAGAATAATTCACCGATGGTAATGACACCATAATTGGCCACCAACCACCATACGGAGACTTTTTCTGCGCCATTATTACCAATATGAACCGCAGCCACCATAACCAAGACCGATAAAGCTGAAATCAACAAACCGAAAGCAATTTTGGTAGGTGTTGAGGGTTCTTTTTTTCTGCTACGCAAAAAAGTAAAAAATGCCACCACCAAAGGCGTCAAAAGAATTACCCAACCTGGATTAATCGATTGGCTCAAGTTTGCGGACCAAGTATAAATTTTACTTTCTTCTTTAGGCAATTTTTCTTTGGCTACATTTCTAAAATACAACGGATAATCCACCACTTTGATGACTTTTCCGTCTTCTTTCTGAATTCTAAAAGCGCCATCGTATAAGGCAACGGAATCTTTCTTATAGGTCAACGTATCAGTAAGCACCAACTTTGACCCAATTTGTTGTGCCACACCTGTTAATTCTCTATCGGTATATTTATCGCCCCAATTATTTAAAGCAGAACCATTCAATTTAAAAACCGCCCAAAACAAAATCACAACTGCAAAAATTGAAAGCAAAGCTCCAATAGGTCGTTTATCTTCCACCTTAGCTTTAAAATAAAGACTTCCGTAAAAGAAAATCACAGGAATACAAGCGAACACAAAAGCATCAGTACTATCCGAACCAAAAATGGAACTGTCTAAATTACTATCTGATGTAATTCCTTTTATCAACCAACCAATTACTCCAAAAATCAATGAAGGCAATAATATAAAAAGAACAATTTTATAAAAAGGCATATCCCCTTCTTGAACCCCTTTCTTTTCGGTTTTATCTCCATAATGTTTGGTGCCCAACATAAATACCAAAACACCAATAAACATCCCCACACCAGCAGCCATAAAAGCTTCTTGCCAGCCAAAAAGAATTTTTAGTGCCGCACCAAAGAAATTACAAATGAAAGCCCCTACATTGATTCCCATATAGAAAATGTTGTACCCTTCGTCTTTTCGGTCTTTGTATTGCTCATCGTTATAGAAATTACCCAATAACGTAGAAATATTTGGCTTAAAAAAACCATTCCCTACAATGACCAACGTCATCGCAGTGTACAACATTGGAATGCTGTGTACTCCCATAATTAGATACCCTACCCCCATCATTAATCCGCCAATTATAATGGATTTTTTATAACCCAAATAACGGTCAGCAATTAATCCACCAATAAAGGGAGTCAAGAATACCAAAGCGATAAATGTTCCATACAAATCCGAAGCTTCTTTTTCGGTCATTGAAAATCCAGCTTCTACATCTTTCAAATAAAGCGTGAAAATTCCAATCATTAAATAATAACCGAAACGTTCCCACATTTCAGACAAAAACAAATAAGGCAGGGCTTTAGGATGATTCTTCCACATAGAAAATAGTATTAAAAAATAAACCTACAAGCAGTACTTGTAGGTTTACGAAGAGTATAAATAAATTAACGGATACCGTGCATCATTTTTTTCAAAAATGGCGTCAAAGCAAACAAAATCAACGAAGCGATTCCTGTTAAAACCACAAACACCATAAAAAATTCGAAAAGATTATGAATGGTAAATCCAACAAAAGTCGGATATTCTGTAGCTATTTGATTATCAGCAAATATAGTTAGTTGCTCGGACGTTAGTGCAATTTTCTTATCTAAAACATCCTGCAAGTTAAACCCTAATTTTTGAGCTTTATCAAATTTATCACCAGTTGCAGGAATTAAAGCACCTAATGTTCCAGCTAATGCATAACCAGCTGCATTTGAAATAAAGAAAACCCCATACAGTAACGAAGCAAATCTTTTAGGAGCTAGTTTACCAACTAATGAAAGCCCAATAGGCGACAAACATAGTTCAGCACAAGATTGTATAAAATACAACAGAATCAACCATTTTATAGCTAGTAATCCTGTACTTCCCAAATCTTTCACATTATGAGCAATAATGAAATAACTCAATGAGATAATCGCCAAACCTAAAGCTTGTTTTGCTGGCGAAATAGGCTCTTTACCACTTGCTCTTAATTTATCCCAAAGAATACTAAAAGGAACTGCTAATAAAACGATGCAAATACCATTAAAAATTTGAACCATTGAGGCAGGCATTTCCCATCCAAACATAATATTCCTATCGGTTTGATTTGATGCAATAAAAGTTAATGAAGAACCCGCTTGCTCGAAAGCCGCCCAAAAGAAAATAATAAAGAAGGAGATAATATAAATAACTAAAATCCTTTGAGTTTCGATTTTTGTTAGCGTCGAATCTAATAAAATCAAAACTGCTAATGAAATACCAGCACCATAAATAATTGGATAAATAATCCCTTTAACCAAAGTACCAATCTCAAAAGTAGAAAAACCAAACTCTCCTACTAAAAGATATCTGAAAACAAAAAACAACACAAAGAATAATCCTGTTACTATTCCAATAGATGAACCTGAAAATTTTGCTTGTTCTACAACTTCTCCTGATTCAAAGTTTTTATTTGGTTTTGCTCCGATTGCACTTCCGTCTGGTGCAATTACATATTTATCCTTAAGGAAATAGAAAATAACAGTTCCTAATACCATAGCTAATCCAGCCATTAAATACCCCCATTTAAAAACAGTCGGGTCTTGTACCCCATTTACTTTAACATCTGCAATTAATGGTACAAAATATTGACTTAAAAGTGCTCCAATGTTGATTCCCATATAAAAAATAGTAAATGCAGAATCTAACTTTGTTTTTTCTTGTGGAGGATATAAACTTCCTACCATTGATGAAATATTAGGCTTAAAAAAACCATTCCCAAAAATAATCAGAAACAAACCTAACCAAAAAATTGCTTTTGAAAACTCTAAATTACTACCATAAATCGTGGCACTATAGAATAATAAAAATTGACCAATTGCCATCAAAGTACCGCCCAACATAATACAACTTCTATTTCCTAGATATTTATCGGCTATAAAACCTCCAAGAAGCGGTGTCAAATAACACAAAGCTAAAAATCCGCCATAAATAATAGAAGCATTAGATTCTCCTAACATTAAAGCATTTACCATAAAAAGAGTTAAGATGGCGCGCATTCCATAGAAATTGAATCGTTCCCACATTTCTGTTCCAAACAATACCCAAAGTCCTTTTGGATGAGCTGTTTTCTCTTGTGTTTCTGTCATTGTAGTCTAGTTTAAATTATGTGATTGAGGTTAGTTATTATAAATTTTCAAGGATAAAGTTAGTCATTTTATTGTAAAGTTGAATTCGGGTATAACCTCCAAAAATACCGTGATTTTTATCTGGATAAATTTGTGAATCGAACTGTTTGTTGGCTTGAATCAAGGCTTCCATCATTTGCATTGAATTTTGAACGTGTACATTATCATCTGCCGAGCCGTGTATTAATAAAAACTTGCCTTTTAACTTCTGTACGTGATTTATTGGCGAGTTATCATCATAACCACTAGGGTTTTCTTGTGGTGTTTGCATATAACGTTCCGTATAAATACTATCATAAAAACGCCAATTGGTAACTGGAGCCACTGCGATAGCCATTTTGAAAACATCATTTCCTTTCAAAATACAATTCGATGCCATAAATCCACCAAACGACCAACCAAAAATTCCTATTCTTGATTTGTCTACAAAAGAATAAGAACCCAATACTTTGGCCGCATCAATTTGGTCGATTACTTCGTATTTCCCTAATTCTTTTTGAGTCACTTTTTTGAATGCGGCTCCTTTAAAACCTGTGCCTCTTCCGTCAACACAGGCCACAATATATCCTTTTTGTGTAAGCGATGCAAACCAGTAATCATCGCCGCTGTTCCAATCATTATTGACTTGTTGTGAACCTGGCCCAGAATATTGGAACATAAAAACAGGATATTTTTTAGTAGCATCAAAATCTTTAGGTTTCATCATCCACATATTAAGTTCAATTCCTTTTTCTGTTTTCAAAACAGAGAACTCTTTTGTAGGCAAATTGAAGCCTTTTAAATTGTTGGATAAGGTTTGATTCTCCTCAATCATTTGCAATTGCTTTCCAGCTTTGGCTTCATTCAAAGTATAAACTGGAGGCTGAGTAGCGCTTGAAAATGTAGTAATAAAATATTGGAAATTTGGGCTAAACGTAGCTGCACTAGTACCTACCTTAGAAGACAAACGTACTTTGTTTTTACCATCTAAACCAATGCGGTAAATGTCTCGATTGATAGAGCCATTTTCTACCGATTGATAAAAAATAGTTTTTGTTTTTTCATCAAATCCATAATAATTGGTTACTTCCCAATTCCCTTTGGTCACTTGATTAATTAATTTTCCTGTTTTATCGTATAAATAAATATGATTGAAACCATCTTTTTCACTAGTCCAAATAAAACTGTTATCTTTTAGGAAAGTCAAGTTGTCCGTAACATCAATATAGGCTTTGTCTTTTTCATTTAAAACAACTTTTGCTGCAGCTGTAGTACCATCAATAAACAACAAATCTAAATTATCTTGATGACGATTCAACACTTGAGCCGAAAGCACATTAGCATCGTTTGTCCATTGCATTCTTGCAATGTAAAAATCAGAGTAGTTGCCTAAATTCACGTCTTTTTTTGCTTGAGATGCAACATCATAAATATGCAAAGACACTACTGCATTTTTTTCACCAGCTTTAGGATATTTGAATGTTTCTACTTTTGGGTACAACTCTTTTTGAAAAATCGACATTGAAAATTCAGGAACTTCGGATTCGTCAAAACGGATAAATGCAATCTTTTTACTATCGGCACTCCAGTCAAAAGCTTTTACAAAAGCAAATTCTTCTTCGTACACCCAGTCGGTAATCCCGTTGATGATACTATTCTTTTTTCCGTCTGTAGTAATTGAGGTTGTCGTTTTGGAAGCAATGTCGTAAACAAACAAATTATTGTCTTTTGCATAGGCTATCTTTTTACCATCTGGCGAAAGCGTTGGCTCTTGAACAGGAAAATCAAATAATTTGACTAATTGCTTAGAAGTTATATTGTATAAAAAATAATCGGCTGTAAAAGAATGACGAAAAATTGGCTGCGTGTTATTCGCAATTAGGATTTGTTTTTCATCTTCACTAAAGCTATAACTGTCGATTCCATCTGATAATTGAGGAAAATCTTTAGTATCAATCAAAGTGGCTACTTTCTTTAATGAAGCATAATCATACAAATCAATTTGTTGACCATTACGAGCCTGATTTGGATTCAAAACGGTGTACTGATTGGTCGTATTCATTGCCTGTAATGCGTCCATTCCTTTGGTTCTAAAAGCCCCTGTAAAAATAGATTCGACGGTTATTTTTTGTTGCCCAAAAACGGAAGACATTCCGATAAAAAACAATAAAGCCAATTTTTTTAATTTCATATATGTAAAATTTAAATGTTATCTTTTCAACCCTGATTTAAAGAAAATATCACTTGATATTTCTAATAAAAAAAAGGAATCAAATGTATGATTATTGTATATCAAATGAGAAATTTTGCATTAAAAACAAAAAACAGTCCTCAATTGAGTTATATTTAAAACGATGTCAATTTTAGTAAAAAAATTGCAATAAAGCCTTATGAAATGTGTTAAAACTTACCAATCCTACATAGAAGAACTTCCAGTAAGAATGCCAAAGGTAATGGTATAAAAAAAAAGCAAAACCGTATATTTGCTGTCAAAACCATTAATCAATTGAAAATGAACAATACCATCGCAGGATTTTCAAAATTATCTAAAGAAGAAAAAATAAACTGGATTGCCAATAACTATTTTTCAACACCATCTGAAGCAATTGATTTATTAAAAAAATACTGGAATTCTGACAGTATTTTACAGCAATTACACGACGAATTCATTGAAAATACTATCACTAACTTTTATATTCCTCTTGGAGTTGCTCCAAATTTTTTAATCAATGGCAAAAATAGCTCAATACCAATGGCTATTGAAGAAAGTTCCGTTGTGGCAGCAGCAGCAAAATCAGCCAAATTTTGGGCTACAAGAGGTGGATTCAAAGCAACTATAATCAATACCGAAAAAATCGGCCAAGTTCATTTTTTATTCACTGGAGATAAAAGCAAATTGACTACTTTTTTCAACCAAATAAAAGCAACTTTCTTTTCAGACACCGATGCATTGACCAAAAATATGAGACAACGCGGTGGCGGAATTTTAGATATCGAGTTGAGAGACAAAACGGACTTGATTCCTAATTACTATCAATTACATGCTACTTTTGAAACTAAAGATAGTATGGGAGCGAACTTCATCAATTCTTGCTTGGAGCAATTTGCTAAAACCTTAAAAGAGAAAGCAGAAAACTACGAATCATTTACGGCTGAGGAAAAGGAAATTGAAGTAATTATGAGTATTCTTTCTAATTATGTTCCGAATTGCTTAGTACGAGCTGAAGTTTCTTGCCCCATAGAAGACTTAGCCGAAAAACATATCCCTAATCCTGAAGATTTCGCGAAACGTTTTGTGCAAGCTGTTCGAATTGCAGAAGTAGAACCTTATCGAGCGGTTACACACAACAAAGGCATTATGAATGGCATTGACGCCGTAGTTTTAGCCACAGGAAATGATTTTAGAGCTGTAGAAGCTGGCGTTCATGCCTATGCGTCAAAAGAGGGACACTACAGCAGTTTGTCTCACGCTAAAATAGAAAACGGACAATTCACTTTTTGGTTAGAAATTCCATTAGCGTTAGGAACAGTTGGAGGTTTAACCTCACTACATCCTTTAGTGAAATTTTGCCTCGAAATGCTTGAAAAACCTTCAGCACAAGAATTGATGCAATTTGTAGCTGTTGCTGGTTTAGCACAAAATTTTGCTGCACTTCGTTCTTTAACCACTACAGGCATTCAAGAAGGACATATGAAAATGCATTTGAACAACATTTTAAATCAATTTAATGTCACTGAAGAAGAACGTCATGATATCAAGAAGCACTTCAAACATCACACTATTTCCCATAGTGCCGTAGTGAATTATATTGAAGAATTAAGAAAATAAAGACTGACTAGAATCCTGATGTTCCATGAGACAAACCTTTTATAGCAACGGAAAACTTTTATTGACTGGCGAATATCTTGTTTTAGATGGCGCAAAAGCACTAGCGCTCCCAACCAAGATGGGACAAAATCTACAAGTTGTTACTCATGATAAACCGACAATATCGTGGAAAAGTTTTGATGCAGATGGCACAATATGGTTTGAAGACGAACTAGAATTGGATGCCATTATTAATTACAAAGAAGCCGCAGAATCCTCGGTTAAAAACACCTTGTTGACTATTTTACATCATGCGCATTTATTACAACCCTCTTTTTTTCAAGAAACAGTAGGCTATCAAATTGAAACAGCATTGACTTTTCCAAAAAAATGGGGATTGGGAACGTCATCTACTTTGATTAACAATCTTGCCCAATGGCTAAAAATAGATGCCTTTGAATTACTCAACAATAGTTTCGGTGGAAGCGGTTATGATATTGCTTGTGCTCAAAACGACACACCTATTTTCTATCAATTAGAAAATCAAAAACCGAATGTTACACCACTTGATTTCCAACCTGAATTTGCCTCAAATTTGTACTTTGTGTATTTAAATCAAAAACAGAGTAGTAAAAATGCCATAGCAGCCTATTACAATAAAAAACACGAGAAATTAAAACAGAACATTGCAAACATTAATAAATTGAGTGATGCTGTTGCCACAGCGAAAAACATCAAATCTTTTGCTAACGCACTACAGCTACACGAAAACGAATTGAGTGCAATTTTGGAATTATTAACTGTTCAAGAAGCCCTTTTCTCGGATTTTGATGGAGTAGTAAAAAGCTTGGGTGCTTGGGGAGGTGATTTTATTTTGGCAATAGCTTTAGAAGACCCTACAGCATACTTTTCAAGTAAAGGATACTCAACTGTTATTCCTTACAAAGAGATGATTTTAGGTGCTTAAAACTTGCTTATAACATCCTGCTCTTTGGACTGTTCTTGCTCATTGGTCTCAATAAGCGTGTTATGAAGCCTTTCGTCCATTTTTTCTATGCTATTGGTTATCGAATCGTAGACCAACTCCATACGACGGTGTTTTTCTTCTTTCACAGCTTTCAAAACATCATCTACAAAATACTTATCGTATTTCTCTGCAACAGAGTCACGAGTATTAGTTAATCGAATAACAGAATCGTTACTTAATATTGTAACTTTAAAATGCTGCTCTTCATTACTTAAATAATATTTCCCTCCTAACTCATCACAATTGATATCAGTGCCATTAACTTTTAACAGCTCTGTTATTATTCCATAAATATGATTTTCAATTTTGGAATATTCTTTAGGTTTTCTTTTAAAAAAACTAAACATACCAATTTTTATAAACTAAGGCATTCAAATAATTTTCTCTCATTATTTTATATCTAGCAATGTTTTTTCGATTAAAACAAAGTGAAATTATATTTTGTAATATCTCAGCAAATTAACAATACCATTTTCAATATCGCAAATTAAAATTCAAATAACAAAAAAGGCTGAGTTTTACCCAAAAAAAAAGCCAGAAACATAAATGTCCCTGGCCTATATTATAAAAAAACAACTAATCAGTAGTAACTAGAATCCAAATTGTTTTCTGTTGTCTTCAATTGTAGCAGCAGCTTTCAATGATGGAATAGCTCTATTACTATCACCACTTGTTTGTGCTTTTATTTTTGTAACATATTGAGCATGGCTTTTTAAAGCTGGAGCTTTAATTGTGCTCACGTTTTTAACAACATATACTCCTGTATTTCCTTCAATTGGAGCTGAAATTTTGTTTGCAGCCAAAGCAAATGCATTACCAACAACTTTAGCTTCTTGTCCAACTCCACCAGGTAAAACAGCATTTTCAAGAGTCAAACCTGTAGCTTGTTGCACTGGAGCACCAACGCTTTTTGCAATAGCTTCTAATGAACTGCCTGTCATTTTTGCTTTAATCAATTCTGCTTTTTTCTTGTTCTTAAGAATTGGCTCAACATATGGTCTTGCTAAAGATACAGCAACTAAACCAGAATCATCGATACTCTTAATTTTTGCAATAACATGACCAACATTTGCCACCTCAAAACGTTTAACAGTACCTACCTTTGAATCATCTTCAAAAGCCCATCTTACGATTGCTCTTTGATTACCCAAAGAACCAAAGTTTTCGTCTAATGCTTTTGCAGTTACTACTGGCGCAACTGTCAACTTCATATCTTTCGCTAATTTATCAAAATCTTTATCAGCTGCTTCCATTTCAAACTGTGTAGCTTGAGCAAATAATTTATCAGAAGTAGCTTCAGAAGCTTCAATTCTTTGTGCAACTGTTGCTAAACGAATTCCGTCTTGTTTATCAGTAATTTTAATTACGTGAAAACCGAAAGGAGTTTCTACTAATCCAATTTTTCCAATTCCGTTATTGAAAACAAAATCGTTAAATGGTTTTACCATTGCATTTGGTCCAAAATAACCTAAATCTCCGCCTTGTTGAGCTGATGAATCATCAGAAGCAGTAAAAGCTAACATCAAGAAACTATCTGGATTTGCAGTTACTTGAGCTAAGATAGACTCAGCTTTTGCTTTAGCTTCTTCTTTAGTTCTTACTTCACGTTTGTTTGGCACTTGAGTACCTTCATAGCTAATTAAGATATGACTTGCTTTAGCATTTACTCCAGATTTAAAACCTAATGATTTAGACAAACAGTAGTAGTTTCCAAATTTATATGGTCCATAAACTGCACCTGCAGGTAAGCTAAACAAACGGTCAGCATCAACGGCTGGTAAATCTTTTTTAGCAATATAAGTTGAATCGTAAGGAACGTCAGAATTTGCATTAACGAAGTCAATCGCATTTTTAGCATTTTTAAATCCAGGAACAGTATCATTTTTACCTGTTGCTTGATTGTATACTACACTTCCTGACAACAAACTTGTAATTTTGTTTTTTACTTCAGCCTCATCTTGAGCTGAAGCTTTATCTTCGATTAAAACATAAGAAATTTCACGAGACTCATCTGCTTTGAATTTCTTTTTGTTTTTACTCATGTACTCAGTAATTTCAGCATCAGTAACTTTTACATCACTGTCCTTGATAGTAGAATATAAACCAGCTACATACGCAAAGTTTACTTTATTAGCTTCTGCTTCGTATTTAAATTTACCTTCTAATTCAGTAGTATAAAGTGAAGACTTTATCAACGTATTGTAGATTTGGTACTTTGCATTAATCTCAGCATCTTTCTCTCTGTCTTTCAAGAATTGCGCTTGTTCTGGATTTGATTTGAAAAAATCTTTAAATTTTGCTAAGTCAAATAATCCAGCAGCATTTAAGAACATTGGATTTTTACCAATATTTTGGTCTGCTTTTAACACTTCAACGATGTGCTTCTCTCCTACTCTTAATCCTAATTTTTCGAACTCAGTAGTCAACAAAGCCAAAGTAACTTCTTGTTCCCAAACTCTGTTAGCTGCTTCAGTTGGAGTAATTCCTTGACCACTTTTTTCAAGATTTGTAACTTTAAGTCTAAAATCTTCAAAAGCGATATCCTTTTCATTAATACTCCCAACATCTTTTGTATTTTGACCAAGACCACCTTTACCGATAAGGTCTTGAATTATAAATGCAAACAATGCAATTGCGATTGCTCCAATCAATAAAGCGGAACGTTGTCTAATTTTTGCTAAAACTGCCATTTCTATTGTTGTTAATTTTTATATTCAGATTGCGAAAATACAATTATCTAGTTAATAATAACACTTGGTGCGTTTTATTTTAGAAGTTTTTTTAAAGTTTTAAAAAAAATATGCGATTGCAGTTATTTTAACGAACGCTATCTTATTTTTCGAAACGACTTCTCCAGAAAAAAAGCTATTTTCAATGGTTTGCTCTATATTTTTAGAAACAAAAAACTATTGATTCGAATTGCGGTCTTCGAAACGTTTAGAATATTTTGCTCTAAAGAAGAACATAAAAACAGCCATTGCTGCTATTCCAAAACTCAACCAAGGCTTTGCTGTTTCATCATTCCACTTTGTTATACCATCATAAATACAAATTAAAGCAATGATAATATAAGCGTAAGAAGTAAATTTTAAATATTTCATTATGAGTAAATTTTAATTATTGGAATCAACCTCTCCAGAGATTTTTTGAGAATTTATAACTTTAAAATCTTTGCTAAAATCAATCCCTTGACCAGCAGAAGAGCCTTTAGGACTGGAGAAAGTAAATCGTCGTTCTGTATAAAACCATTCGTTTTTTTGATCAAAGTACAATTGCTCGGTTTCTAAAACCTGACCGTCTTGGGTAGTAATTTTGACTTTTCCTTGCAAATCAATAATCCCCGTTCTTTTATAAGAAATAGCATAATTGGACTTCACAAAGGTCTTCTTTCCTTTGGCATCAAATAAAGTCACATCAATACCTTTTGGAAATTCTGTAAAAGGAAAATCAACTCCAGAAAAATCAAGCATTTTAGAACTAAGCAAAATAGCAGAAATTCGACCTGAATCGGTATATTTTACATTGATAGAATCAGCTTCTCCAGTTGGGTTGAACTCTGAAATGTTGATTTTTTGAACTTCTTTGAAATTACTTTCACAAGAAAACAAACTCACAAGTAGTGTCAAAAAAAGTAGTGTTGCAAAAAATGGTTTTATGGAGAATGTCATTGTAGTGAATTAGAAACTACTTTCTAGTAGAATTTTCTTTTAACAAACCATTTATCATTCAAAGAGAAACTTACGCTAGCATTGAAATAATTCTCTTGAATTAAACCAGCAGCTGTAGTTCCTTTAATACCATATTCTAATCCTATATTAAAATTAGAAAAAGACCCTACTGAAGGCAAACCAAAACCTAAAGTAACCGATTTATCATCAATTTCTTGATTTTGAATTACCAATCCTGTCTTCTCATAACGTAGTCCAGCTCTGTAAACAATACGTTTTGCGTAACTTGTAAAAGAGTTATAATCTGGAATATAATAACCACCAACACTGTAACGGTTATATTTTTTAAATGAAGCTCCAGATACATTGTTATAATTATTCGCTAATTTACCTGCGTCTCTAATTGCTATTTCTGTACCTATTAACCATTTTCTTGATTGACCAAAACCAAAACCTAACGTTACTTTACTTGGCAACTCAAGCTCACGAGTTGTAGTCACTTCGTCAAATCCTTCAGGATCAATATCAAAAGTTCCATCATAATCTACTGTTGAAATGGTTCGGGTATTTTCTGAAGTCAATTTCCCTTTGAAAGTATAATTCAAACTAGAATACAAGTTTATTTTTTTACTAATCTTAGCCTGATACATAGCACCAAGATTGAAATTAAGACCAGATAAATAAGCAACATTTACTTCTCTTGTTCCTACCGGAACACCTGTTACATATTCTAAGTTGTCTGTTTCAATTTTACCAAAGTTGTACTGAACATCAGCTCCAATACTAAAGTTCTTGGTCAATTTATATCCGCTACCAAAAAAAACCTTATTAACACCACCAGTACCTTCTAATCGTCTGTTGTTTTGAGAACCATCTGCACTAATCGATTGTATTTTGTATCCAACAGAAGAATATGGCATCAAACCAAATCCTACACCTAATTTTCCAACAGGAATAGCAACAACCATATAATCGAGAGTAGTTCTTTTTGCAGTGGCACTATTTGCATCATCCTTAAGCGCTTTTGTACCATAGGTACCACCCATCGTAAGTGTCGTTAGCTTTAAATTAGCATAACTCGATGGATTCTCAACATTAACATGTATACTATCTTGTTCTATTGCAACACCCCCCATCGAACGATTTTCTAGCATCCCTCTATATCTAATATCTCCAATTCCGTAATATGAGTAAGGTGAAGAAGTCCCTTGTTGAGCCAAAGAAACTAATGAAAAAAGCAAACAAGTTGCTATAAAGATTTTTTTAATCATTGTTGATTGTATATTGAAATGTTTGATTCAAACTCTCTAATAGGAAATTTGAATTGGCAAATATGGTATTTTTTAATCGCATAGCCAAAAAATCTGCATCACCCCCCGTTAAAATTATTATAAATTTTGAATACTTTGCTTTGAATTCCTCTATGAAACCGTCAATTTCATAGACTAATCCATTTACAACTCCAGAATGAATAGCATTTACAGTCGAGTCGCCAATAAAAGTCTCTGGATTACCCATACTAAGCAACGGCAATTTGGCGGTATAATTATGTAATGATTCATACCGCAAACGAATTCCTGGCGAAATTGCACCTCCAAGATAATTATCGTCAGCATCAACACAATCATAAGTTACACATGTCCCCGCATCGATTACCAATCTATTCTGTCCTGGAAATTGTAGTGTCGCTCCAGCGGCTAAAACCATTCGATCAATACCGAGCGTAGTGGGCGTTGCATATTTATTTATAAAAGGGAAAGTATCCTTATGAGACACAAAGTGCACTTTTAACTTAGATTCGAAAGCTAAAAAGAGCTCTTTTTCTAAATTTCCAACCGAAGAAACGACCAAATGCTTGAGATTTGGATATTTCTTTAAAATATTTTCAATTTTTTTTCGAAGCTCTTCTACTTCAAAAACAAAAAACTCAACAAGTGTATACTGCTCAAAAACAGCGCCTTTAATCCTTGTATTTCCAATGTCTACGGTTAAAATCATATATCACAATTAGCGGAAGCTAAGGTACGAATAGATTTTTTTTAAAAATTGTTTTGGATAAATTAAAAATGGTTCTATATTTGCACCCGCAATCAGCAAGCACTACTGCTCAAAATTGTAAAGGTACCTTAGCTCAGATGGTAGAGCAATGGACTGAAAATCCATGTGTCCCTGGTTCGATCCCTGGAGGTACCACGAAACCCGAATAGCAATATTCGGGTTTTTTGTTTTTAGTCAATAACCATTTTTTTTCAAAACTTCAACAAATAGAAAGTAAGTACAAAATAGAATATAACTGAAAGGATTTCAAAAACACAATCTTCTATACTATCCTAACTCTTTTTCTAAATTGCGAATAATTGATTATTAGCACTATGCAAATAAATCCGTAATCCTTTAACATTTTTGGAAGTCGTTAAAATATTCTTTTTTTGGATTACTTTTGAATAACAGTTCGGTGAATTGAGAATTTCATTGTTACAATCTAAATTTAAAACAGATGAAACACCATGTCTATGTCATACTTTTCTTCCTCATTAAAACAAACATTTTTGGACAAGGTTCAAGCGAATATGGTAGTGGAATGAAAATTAATTTTGACGACAACAAGTCAAAATTTATGCGAATTATTGTCTGGAACCAGATTTGGTTTCGTTCAGCCGAAATGAATCCCGGTACTATGATAGGAAACGAACCAGCAACTACCGCAAGTGATATTGGCAATAGACGGTTACGTTTTTTAGCCTATTCGCAATTAACTCCCCGTTTTATGATTGTAACCCATTTTGGAATCAACAACCAAACTTTTACAAACGGAGGCGCATTAGGAAGTAGTGGCACTGGCGGTTATGGAACTGGTAAAAAGCCAGGCTTATTTATTCACGACGCTTGGAATGAATACGCAGTAATTTTACCAGATAACAACAAAAAAATCAATCTCACCATTGGCGGAGGACTACATTATTATATGGGACTATCTCGTATGACAATGGCATCAACCTTAAACTTTTTAACACTTGATGCACCAATATTCAATTGGCCATTGATAGAAAATTCAGATCAATTTGCACGTCAAATCGGGCTGTTTGCTAAAGGAAAAATTGGAAAACTGGAATACCGCTTAAGCCACAATAAACCGTTTGCCACCAACTTAATTCCTAGTAACGTTTCAGACGCTGAAAAAGCCATTGCAGTAGACAATAACGGAAGAGTAAAATGGTCTTCATCAGGGTATTTCGACTATCAATTTTGGGAACAAGAAGCAAATACTTTACCTTTTAAAGTAGGAACTTATGTAGGAACAAAAAAAGTTTTCAATATTGGCTTGGGCTTTTACAAGGCTTCAGATGCGACAAAATCATCGGTTAACAATAGCATAAAATCACACGACATGAACTTGTTTGCTACAGATGTTTTTTTGGATTTACCTGTTGGAAAAAAAGATAAAAAAATGGCAATAACCGCTTATAGCGTTTTTTATAAATATGATTTTGGTCCCAATTACTTACGGAACATTGGCATAATGAATATTGGTCTTAATGACCCAAATTTTAATGGAAATAGAACCTTAGCAGGTCCAGGAAACGCACAACCAACAATCGGCACAGGAAACATTTGGTATACACAAGCAGGCTTTTTACTCCCCAACAAAGCTGAAAAGCCCATTATGAGAATACAACCTTTTGGCGCATATACTTATAAAAATTTCGAAGCACTTGATTTACCAAGCTCTCAATTTGATTTAGGCATTAATTTCTTATTAGATGGACAAAACGCCAAAATAAGTACCCAATATTCTACTCGTCCTGTTTATACAACTACAGCGACTAAAATTGGCAATAAAAGCGAATTTTTGGTACAACTTCAAATCTATTTGTAGGCGAACAATACATTTTGCGTTAGATACAAAAACAACACATTAAAAACTTACTTTAAATTCAAAAAAAACACCCCTAAACAGTCAAACTATTTAGGGGTGAATTTATGGATTAAGAAGTGTTGTTATTCCTTAATCATTTTCAATACTTGCGTCTGGTTTTTATCATTGTAAGCTTTTACTAAATACAAACCTTTACTTAAATCACTAATATTAAATTGTTGATCAACAGATTTAATGGCATCAAATTGCTTAACTTTTTGACCCGTTATAGAATATATTTCAACTTTTGTTGTCTCTGCACTTAAAGTAAAATAATTTGAAGCAGGGTTAGGATACAATTTAATAGTAGCCTCTTTTTCAAAGTCAGCAATTGCTAAAGTAGCTGTTTTGTTTCCTAAAATTTTAAATTCTCCAGGTTGTAATGTAATCGTTTGATTTACATCGGTAACGTTTAAGGTCGTATTATCCATCAAATCATACCAAGTACCTGTATATGGGAAACCAGTGGCTACAGCATTGGCTACCACGCCAAAATTTGAAACAATCAACACGTCTTTTAGCTCTGTACTCGCTAGCGCAGCATTTGTAATTTTAATATTTGGAGTAACACTATTTGTGCTAGAAATGGTTACAGTGCCCAAAAATACTGGTTCATTGATTTTTAAAGTAATCATTTTAGCCCAGTCGTTATAAATCTTGCTACGATCAGTATTAGTTAACCAATTCCCTGTCCATTGAGGCTGTGGTTTGGTGGCTAATTTACAATCTCCAGCTGTTGCATCAGAAGGTGTATTTACTACTCCATTATTACAAGCGAATATGGACTGCTCCCATCCTAGTTCTCCAAAATGCCAAATCATTTTTGGTCCAGGAACCAATAAAGATACTGCACCTAAAGCAGACATTCTAGACAACGAAGTGGCAAGTGTTTTTACATTATGGGCACTATTGGTACTATTTCCAAACTGTAAATTTTTGTACATCAAGCGTTCTTCGTCGTGGCTTTCGGCATAACCCATTAAGCGTTGCCCAATGAAACCTCTACTACTACTAGACATTCTTGCAATATTCTTGTTAGGATACCCCATCGTCAATTCGTTGTACTCATCCGTCATTTTACCCCAAGTCATAATTCCTTTACTGATTGGATCATTGATGCGATAGTCTGCCCATTGTTTCTCTTCAGCATCTGTACCTAAATGTTCAAAAATTACATAATGCGTAGGATCCAAAAACCAAGAATAATCAGCATACTCTTTCAAGACATCAACACGATCTTGCTGATAAGCATTAGTTTGCGCATCCGACCCTTGTGCATTTTGGGTAAATCCTTTGGTTAAATCCCAACGGAAACCATCAATTTTAAACTCCTCAACCCACTGCTTAATTACACGTTTAACATAGTTTTTAGTGCGCGCTTGCTGATGATTAAAATCTTCACCTACACTGTAACTGTGTTTCGCCACCGTATTAAAATATGGGTTTTCGGTGGTTGGCGAACCGAATCCATCGCCATCAGGATCATTCATCCACATACGAACCATAGAATTCCTTCCAAAAGCATGATTTAAGGCCACATCTAAAATTACGGCAATCCCGTTCTGATGATACAAATCAATAAGCTCTTTTAACTTCTCAGGTGTTCCATAGAATTTATCTAAAGCCATATGGAAAGAGGTATTATACCCCCAACTTTCGTTACCTTCAAACTCCATTACTGGCATTAATTGAATAGCATTTACCTTTAAGTTCTTGAAATAATCAATTTTATCGATTAAATCTTGGAAATTTCTTCTAGCGTCAAAGTCACGAACCAACACTTCATAAACCACTAATTTTTCTTTAGCTGGTTTCACAAAATTTAAGGTTGCTTGACTCCAAGCATAGGGTGTTTGTCCTGTTTTAAACCAAGTAACTTCTCTTTCTTGCCCAGAAGGATAAGCTGGTAAATTAGGAAAAGAAGTAGCTGGAATCCCACCATCATCATAAGGCGACAAAACCAAAGTTGAATAAGGGTCTGCAGCTTTTACCAAACTTGGTGAACCGGCCAAAGGAGTTTGATCCACCACCCAATATTGGTAGGTGTAATTAGTTCCTGCTGTAAGTCCAGTTAATTCTAACCAAAATTTAGTAGATCCTGCTGAAGCATCTTTTTTCATTGCATAAGCTGCTGTAGGTTGCCAATTATTAAAGCTACCTGCAACATATACAAAATCTTTTAATGGAGCATCCAAAACCAAAGTAGCTTTGGTAGCATCGTTTGGATTATAGTTGATTCCATCTACTAAACCTGCTGGAATCGTCTCAGAAACCACTGTTGGACTCACTACAGCAGTGAACTTCTTAACAATTGTTGTTGTACCTTGAGTTACTTCTAATTCATAGTTTTGATTTCCAGTAATATTGGTATGATTAAAAGCATAACTAGCTGTAGCCGCAGCAGTATTGATAGAAGTCCCATTGGCTTTCAAATTGTAATTCGCAACACCATTGGTATTTGATGCTGTTATGTTCAAACTACCTCCAGAGGCTAAAATAGTAGTACTGTTTTGAGCTGGTGTATTCAATGTAACTTGAAAAGACCCAACTTCAGTAAGAATATTTTGTGATTTTTTGTCACCTGTTCCATCTTTAGCCTTAATTAAAAAGCCAAACCTCCCTAGCCCAACTCGATTAAAAAATGTACTAGGAACAAAAGTCATAGTATAAGTATCCGATGCTGAATTGTAAGTAAAACGATTTGCTTCGTTAGAACTCGTCCAAATTCCATTGGTTGGACAATCCCTTTCATTCGTATCATTGATATCATAGGACCAAGCCCACATGTATAGAGCGTTCCCAGCAACTCCACAGGTTGCTTCATTAATACTAGAACCATTAACAGTAATTGTTATTGAAGTGGCTTCTTCAAAAGTAGCGGGAGCAATGGTATGAGTAACTGTTTGTTGTTGTCCAAAAACAATACATCCCCATAAAAGAATCCCTAAAAGTAAAATTTTTCTCATTCTATTTGAATTTATAAAAAATTAATGAAAAAAAGGGTTGCCTTAGAGACAACCCTTTTTAAAATAAATAATTCAGCTTATTGTTTTACAAGCGAATAAGTTCTATTAGTTAAATCTAATGTTACATTATAAGTACCAGCAGTAGAATTAATATTATTATCTCCCTCTTGGTCTAGAATTCCATCCATG
>OCVT010000028.1_pt1 | contig 39238 bp, 35 predicted proteins | sample 1539111 | NCBI WGS metagenome assembly OCVT01 (sample SAMEA3991482, study PRJEB22521) | metagenome | biome: anthropogenic terrestrial biome; feature: sewage plant; material: raw primary sludge | place: Sweden | collected 2012-09-26 | reverse complement strand
TTCAAAATCCCTGCTTTGTATGTAGCGATTGCGCGGTCTCTTGCCATAGCGTGTTCGACCATAGGTGCGCCGTAACCTAAGTCAAACTCAGGAATCCATTTTCGGATGTAGTGGCCTTTGGCGTCAAATTTTTGCAATTGAATATCGGGGTTGAACACTCTAAAATAAGGAGCGGCATCACAGCCAGTGCCTGCAGCCCACTGCCAATTGCCCACATTGGCAGACAAATCATAGTCTAAAAGCTTTTGAGCGAAATAGGCTTCGCCCCATTGCCAAGGCAATAACAAATGTTTGCACAAAAAACTAGCCACCACCATACGCACTCGATTGTGCATATAGCCCGTCGCATTGAGTTCACGCATACCTGCGTCAACCATTGGATAACCTGTCGTTCCGGAACACCACCGTTGAAAGTCGGCTTCGTCATGGCGCCATTGTATGCCGTCGTAAGCTGATTTAAAATTGTGTTGGACTACTTTGGGGAAATGATACAAGATTTGCATAAAAAATTCTCTCCAAATCAATTCGCTCAAGAAAACGTCATTTTTACGCGCTGCCCAATTCACTAATTTTCGAACACTAACAGTACCAAATCGCAAATGTGGTGACAAATAAGAGGTTGTATCTAATGCTGGAAAATCACGGGTTTCGTGATAATTTGCAATTTTAGTCAAATTGTGGGGTTTGACTTTGATGCTACTCGTTTCAAAACCAATAGCAGACAAGGAAGGAAATACGAAGGAGCTAGCCAACCAATTTTCTGAAAAAACTGTCGTTTCGTGCTCAGTAACGGGTGCTATCGTTTTATATTTTTCTAACCATTTGTTTTTATAGGGCGTGTAAACCGTGTAAGGCAAACCGTCGGCCTTGGTGATTTCGGCTTCTTCAAAAATGACTTGGTCTTTGAATGCCTGAACTTTTACACCATTTTGAGCTAATAATTCAGTAATATGTTGGTCTCTGTTTATGGCATAAGGTTCGTAATCTTTATTGAAAAAAAGCACTTTGACCTCAAATTCGGTTATTAATTGTTGCCAAACATCTTGGGTTTTTCCTTTTTTTACTAAAAGAGAACTTCCAAATTCGGCTAATTTTTCGTTGATTTTCGATAATGATTCGTAGATAAAAGTGACTCTAGCATCGTCTTTGGGTAAATGCTCCAAAATGGCATCATCAAAAATAAAAAGAGGAAGTACTGGATAGCCACTTTGTAATGCCTGATACAAACCTACATTATCTTCTAAGCGCAAATCGCGACGAAACCAAAAAACAGTAATAGGCTGGGCAGTCATTATTTGGTATTAAAAAGTTCATCTACGGCTTTTTCTCGATAAGAGAATATTTCTTTTAACTTGCTTTTGACCACAAGTGTGTTCATAATGCGACCCAAAAAACCAAGAGGAAGGGCGTAATGAACAACATCCGTCATTTTTACTCCGTTTTCGGTGGCTTCAAAGAAATGTTTGTGATGCCACAACGTATAGGGACCAAAACGCTGCTCGTCTATAAAATAGCTTTTGTCTTTTACGGCTGTAATGATGGTCATCCAACTTAGTTTTATTCCTGCTAAAGGCGACACTTTGTATTGTATCACTTGACCTGGATAGGCGGTTCTACCATCGAAATCTACGATTTGAAATCCCATATCTAAAGGCGTTATTTTTTGCAGATTTTGTGGACTGGAAAAAAAAGCCCAACATTCGTCAAGTGTTGCGTTGACGTGTTGCACGGTTTCTAATTTATATACTTTCATAATGTATGCGATAAATGGTGTTGATTTCCCTGCGTGAGGGGTAGTAATGGAGCTCTTGTTGTAGGGGCGATAAAGGCCACTACAACAAAGCGGGAATGGATGACCCGACCCCCGATTGGAGAATCGTGTCGTTAGTATACTCGTGTTTCGGGGGGCACGCCCAAAAACTACATTTTATAATATTTGAACGGAACGAATAGCATTCCGAAACATTCACCGTGTTCTTTACCTAAATGTTTGTGGTGTACTTTGTGTGCTTTTCGTAGCCCAATAAGATATTTGTTGTTGGTGTTTTTGAACCATTTGAAGCGTTGATGAATCAAAACATCGTGGATTAGAAAGTAACACAATCCATAAAAAAAGATACCCAATCCGATAAAAAACAAATAATTAAGACCACCTTCTACACCAAAATAAAAAAGGAGAATACTAGGAATGGCAAAAATAACAAAGAAAATATCGTTACGCTCAAAGATATGTGCATATTTTGGCTGATGGTGGTCGGCGTGAAAATACCACATAAAACCGTGCATCACGAACTTATGTGTACACCAAGTGACGCACTCCATAAAAAGAAAAACTCCTAGAAATATGAAAAAATTAAGCATTTTGAATGAATTTGAAATGAAATATTAAACTAATCGCAACTTGTAGGTTACGAAAGATTGCGCCAATAATCCCGCTTTGGAATAATTGGAAACGCGTATTCTTGATGTGCCGATTTTGTGTGAAGGAGTACGCTCTAACTTATTCAAAAGTTTTTTGTAATAGACATAGGCGGTAAAAACACCAAATTTAGCTTCAAGCGGTAATTTCTTGATGCCTTCTCTTGCTGCTTTAAAGTCTTCATCAATTTCAGCAATAATCGCTTTTTTTGCTTCATCATCAAAAGAACGAAGGTCTACTCCTGGAAAATAATTACGATTCAAAACTAGATTGTCGTCTTTTAAATCTCTCAAGAAATTCACTTTTTGAAAAGCAGAGCCTAATCTCATCGCTTCGTCTTTGAGGGCATCGTATTTTTCTTGATTGCCTTGAACAAAAACCTTAAGACACATTAAACCCACCACATTCGCTGAACCGTAGATGTAATCATCGTATTCCGCCTTGGTATTATACTCTGATTTTACCAAGTCCATTTTCATACTTTTTAGAAAAGCTTGTACCAAATCATCTGAAATATTGTTCTTTTTTACAGTGATTTGAAAGGCATTCAGAATAGGATTCAAACTAATATCTGATTCCAATGCCTTGTAATAATCGGTTTCAAAATCTTGAATCAATTGTTCCTTTTGATATCCGTGGAAAGAGTCTACAATTTCGTCAGCAAAGCGGACAAAACCATATATATTATAGATATCTTCTCGAATACTTGGCGCTAGCATTTTTACGGCCAAAGAGAAAGAAGTACTATAGCTTTTGGTAACTAACTTACTACACTTAAAAGATACATCATCAAATAATTGCTTCATAATTTACGCTTCTGAAAATTTTTTATTAATTAACTCTGATACTAACTTTCCTGAAATTAATGCAGGTGGAACGCCTGGTCCTGGCACTGTTAATTGTCCAGTGAAATATAAATTGTTTACTTTTTTACTTTTCAATTTTGGTCTCAAAAAAGCCGTTTGGAGTAGCGTATTGGCCATACCATAGGCATTTCCTTTGTATGAATTATATTCAGAAACAAAATCATTTTTACAGAATGATTGTTTAAATATAATATTATTTTTTACAGTTTGTTGTGTAAGTTGCTCAAAACGAGTAATTATTTTATCAAAATACTGTTCTCTCAACGCTTCGCTATCATTAATTCCTGGAGCTAAAGGCACCAAAAAGAAAGCAGACTCCATACCTTCTGGTGCCGCTGTTGGGTCTGTTAGAGAAGGGAAATTAGCATAAAACAAAGGTTCTTTTGGCCATTGTGGTTCATCGTAAATATCTTTTGCGTGTTGGTAAAAATCAACATCAAAAAATAAAGCGTGATGCGAAATATTTTCTATTTTTTTATCAAAACCTACATAAAACAATAATGAGGAAGGTGCAAAAACACGGCTTTCCCAATACGCTCCTGAGTAAGTTCGATGCTCTTTATCCAATAAAGTTTCTGTATGATGATAATCGGCACCGCTCAAGACTACATCAGAGGTGATGGTCTGTCCGTTGATGACAACCGCTTTGGCTGTTTTGTTTTCGACTATAATTTTTTCGATGGCTGCATTGGTAACAAACTTCACGCCTAACTCTCTGGCCAAACTTTCCATAGCTAAAACTACATCAAACATTCCTGTTTTGGGATGCCAAGTTCCTAAACCAAAGTCTGCATAATTCATAAAACTATAAAACGAAGGCGTATCGGAAGGTTTGGCTCCAAGAAACAAGACTGGAAATTCAAGAATCTGAATCAATCTTGGATTGGTAAACTTTTTGCGAACATCTCTACTGATATTGCTAAAAAATTGTCCAACTTTTTGGGCTGTTTTTGTAGTAACCAATTCTAAAGGAGAAACACCAGGTCGGTACACCAAATCCTTGATGGCAATATCATAATTGCTTTGCGCTTCGGCCATAAAAGCTCTTAGGACTTTACCACTTCCTTTTTCGATATTTTCAAAAGTGGTTACAATTTCGTCAAGATTATCTGCAATAGCTATAAAATCATTGATTCCGAAATATACTCTGTAAGCTGGAGAAAGTTTAATTAACTCGTAATAATCACTTGGTTTTTTATTAAAATCAGCAAAAAAACGTTCAAAAATATCGGGCATCCAGTACCAACTCGGCCCCATATCAAAAGTAAAACCAGCGGCTTTCATCTGCCTTGCTCTTCCGCCAATTGTTGCATTTTTCTCAAAAATAGTAACATCGTAGCCGCTTTTGGCCAAATAACAAGAGGCGGATAAAGCAGAAAAACCTGAGCCAATAATTGTGATTTTTTTCATTATAGAAGGGGCGTTTTTTTTGTATTTTAGATTGCGTCAACTAATTCTGTTATAGATTGAAAAACATGCGTTTCAGAGGCAATTTTATCTCTATCAATGTTCTCAACCAATCGACCAATAAACCACAATTGCGTACCATCTCCCAACAACTCCGACTCCATAGTCGAAATATAATTATCAATCGCTTCGCGGTCTGGCTGAACAGTCATGTAAGTAATGTATACAATAGGTCCAAAATTGTTTTTCAACACCTTTAGATTGTCAATTGGCATACTTTCGCCCAAATAAACCGTTTTGTAGCCTTGCAACAAAATTTCATAATGCAAATACATCAAACCTAGCTCATGAATTTCATTCATTGGCAAAGACAATACAAATACTTTATCGTGATGTTGCACAGGCTGCGTTTGTAATTGCTCAATATTAATTAGTAATTTTTGTTTAATCAAATAGCTCACAAAATGCTCATGTGCTGGTGTAATAGTGTCAGTTTGCCATAATAAACCCAATTCATTCATCAAAGGAACAAACACTTGCAAAAAAACCTCTTTGAATGTTTTTTTTGCAATTAACCAATCGTACGTTTTAAAAAACAAATCTTGGTCAAAGTTCATCATTGCCATTTTAAAATCACTAATTGCGTGATTATTGGCATTCTTGGTGGTGATAATTTCACGAACCAATGAAGGAATTTTTTCTTCAGAATAGGTAGCAATCTTGGATATTTTGTACCCATAATCATGAAGCAAAGTTATGTTTAGTAACTTCTGAAGACTATGAAGGTCATATAAACGAATATTAGTATCTGTTCGCATAGGTTGCAAAACATTGTATCGTTTTTCCCAAATACGAATCGTATGTGCTTTAATCCCTGAAAGGTTTTCTAGGTCTTTGATGCTAAATACATTTTTAATATTGTTCATTGTTTTTTCAAATTTATTAAACAAAAGTAAAATATTTTTTTCGATAAACAATAAAAAAAATAGTAATTATAATGTTACTTTTTCAAAATCATTGAGCTGATTTAAATGAATTAGAGTATGCGTGTGTTTTGTACTACTTTCAAACATTGGTCTAAACTTGGCGCCATAGACAACTTCTTTAAAAATATAAGAAGTTCTTGTGGCAACAGTTGTGCTGTACATATCATCAAAAGTTTTAATAAAAACTAATATTTCACCTTGTAAGGTTTCAAAATCTTGGGCAGTAAATTGATAGAATGGGCTTTTTTCGGTAATTGGATGCACAATTGTCCAACTAAACATTAAGGTATTCACTTTGCTAATCTCTAAATCTAACGTATAAAACTTATTCGTAAATACGCCGTTTTCTTCGATGCTCAAACCAAATGTAGCGTTGACTTCTGTATCCAAATAATTCGTGTTTTTGTAGGGTGCCATTCTGAACATTAACGCTGTTCCACCTTGATATGGTGCGATAATCGCATTTTCCGAAAACTTCAGATATACTCTAGGCTTACTAAAACGTCCGAAAAACAAACCTGTAGCAATTGCAAAACTTAGTAGACCAATTAAAGCTTCGGCTGCAGAGAGCGAACTGGTTAAAAAACCAACAGGGCTTATATGACCATATCCTACAGTTGTAAAGGTTTGTGCACTAAAAAAATAAGCTTGTCCAAACTGCTCCCATTGACTTTGAGAAGTCGCTATCCCATTCAAGTGCTCAATGCCAATAGCGAAATACAAACAAGCAAAAACAAAATTAATCCCTATGTAAAACAACAACAACAAACCTAAAAACTTCCAAGTAGGCAAATCCAAAAGCGTATGGTACCAACTATTTCTTTCAAAAAAAGTCAATCCTAAACGTTTCACTCTTGCACTACCTTCCTTGTCCAAGAAGCGTTTTCCGTTAACAGTAGCATTAGTCCCAAATCCAGTATTGATAATGGGCGTTAATTTGGAATTCAATCGTTGAAAAAGTGCCATAAAATTTGATGATTATTTACCAAAAACAATATTTTAGTTATTTTTAATGCATTAAAAATAACTAAATAACGCTAGAGTTTGCAATGACTCATTATGTAAACGAAAAAAAAGTTAATTTTATGTGCTAAAACCTTCTATCTATGAGAACATTATTTTTCATAATTGCATTTACTACCTCTCAAATGAGTGCTCAACACTTCAAAATGCCCATTCCTCTTGCTACTTTTCAACCTAAATTGGCGTTTTCAAATTACAACAGCATTCAATTTACTTATCCGAATTTTAGTTTCAAAACACATACTACGCCCTATTCGTTGAATGTGTATAATCCCGCTAGCGGTTTGAACGATACATTTTATTTAAAAAACCAAGAAGCAAAATACAGTAAATCGTTTTTTATTTCACAAAATGCAATGTATCCTAGAGGGGCAAAAATAGATTCTTTTAACCCATACGGAACTAATAACATTGGAGCCGCCTTAGCACTAGGAGTCATAGATTTGATACTTAACAAATAAAACCTACATAACCAAAAAATAACCAACCATGAAAGAAATCACCAAAGCTGATATTAGCCAAGAAGTTTTTGATTTGTATGATGATTATGCTCATAACAAAATTGAGAGAAGGCAATTTATTGAAAAATTATCGCTTTTTGCAGTGGGCAGTTTGACTGTTCCTACGCTTCTCAATTTTATGACACCAAATTACAAGAACACTCAAACTATAGCAGCCGATGACCCAAGATTAGAATCAGCTATGATTAGCTATTCGTCCCCAAAAGGAGGTGGAACCATCAAAGGATTACTTTCTAAACCAACCGACAAAAAGAAAAAACTACCAGGCATTATTGTCGTTCATGAAAACAGAGGCCTAAATCCTTACATTGAAGACGTTGGAAGAAGAGGGGCGCTAGAAGGTTTTATCACATTAGCTCCCGATGCTTTAAGCCCGCTTGGTGGATATCCTGGAAATGATGATGCTGGTCGTGAATTACAAAAAAAGCGTACCCGTGAGGAAATGCTTGAAGATTTTATTGCTGCTTACGACTTTTTAAAAAATCATAAAGATTGCAATGGCCATGTAGGTGTGGTAGGATTTTGTTTTGGCGGATGGATTGCCAACATGATGGCCGTTCGCATTCCAAAATTAGGTGCAGCTGTTCCGTTTTACGGAGGACAACCAAGTGCAGATGATGCTGCTAAAATAAAAGCACCGCTTTTGATACAATATGCAGCCTTAGACACTCGAGTAAATGAAGGTTGGCCCGCCTATGAAACCATTTTAAAACAAAACAAAGTTGATTATACAGCCTTTATCTATCCCGATGTAAATCACGGTTTCCACAACAATACTACGCCTAGATATGATGAAAAAGCAGCCACTCTAGCTTGGACAAGAACCATTGACTTTTTCAAAAAAAATCTAAAATAAGTCGCATTTATAAAAGACATACCACAAGAGCACTATGCAATACCCCAATAAAAATCAAAAATTTCCACTCGAAAACTACACAAGATTATGCTTTTTAAAAAACATCATCACCAATCCCAACATTATCGTTGGAGATTACACCTATTATGATGATTTTGAAGATGTAGCTAATTTTGAAAAAAATGTAAAATATCATTTTGATTTTATAGGCGATAAATTGATTATTGGTAAGTTTTGCATGATTGCCTCTGACGTAACTTTTATTATGAATGGAGCCAACCATCTAACCCAAAGCATTAGTTCGTATCCATTTGCAATCTTTGGTCACGATTGGCAAAATGCTATGAAAGACAAAACATATCCCAACAAAGGAAATACAATAGTTGGCAATGATGTTTGGATTGGCTACAACGTTACAATTTTACCAGGAATAACAATTGGTGACGGTGCCATAATTGCCGCCAATACAACAGTAACCAAAGATGTTCCTCCATACTCAATTGCTGGTGGCAACCCCTCAAAAGTGATTAAAAAAAGATTCTCAGATGAAAAAATCGAAACACTTTTAGAACTTAAGTGGTGGGATTGGAATATCGAAAAAATCACAGCCCATGTTACTGAGCTAACAGGAGATAGTATCACTAATTTGAAAGCTATAGCAAATGAGAAATAGCCTCCTTCTTGTATTTTCTATTTGCTTTACTTCCTTTCTTTACTCACAAGAAAAGGTGGTAACTATTGACCCCGAGGGCATCATTATAGAAGAAGTCACCAATGGAAAAATAGAAAACAACATATTCATTTGTAATCTATTCGATTGGAAAATTGCTATACCTGAAGGATTCAAAGTAACCGAACTCAAAACAGCAGAAGAACTTCAAAATAAAGGCTATACTTTTATCAAAAACAATGCTCCAGAAGGCACAGTTGTCCATTCCACACCTCCTATTTTGATTGGTTTTGAAAGAAATAAATACAACTATTTCAGTTCAAGTTACGAATCCCTTAAAGGAGATAAAAAAGTAACTTTGGAAGAGCATAAGAATTTTTCGGTTCAATTATTAACCAATACCTATACTAAAATAAAAGAACTCAAATCCGAAATAAAAGCTTCAAATCTAAAGTTAGGACCTCGCCAATTCTACAAAATAACGATTAGACTCTACAATGCTAAAAATGACAGGCTTGTATTAACACAAGAAATCTATAACACTTTCATCAATAATCATTTGTTTAGTGCCTCCATAAACTACACTAATGAAATTACGGGAATGTTATTATATTATAGTTTGAAAAAATCTTTTGAAACCAACTAAAAATTGAATATGTCAATATCCCCAATTATAAATGCCACAGAGCTACTAACTATTTACAAAACCGAAAACATCCTCTTGGTTGATGCCAGCAACGGTCCAAACACTAGACTTAATTATGATAGCAAGCATTTGGAAGGAGCCATTTTTGCAGATGCTAATACACAATTGGCTACTATCGAAACTGATGTTGCTATCGGAGGAAGACACCCATTACCTAGCATTGAAGATTTTTCAAAAACTTTAGGAGATTTAGGAATAACTCCTCAAACTTGGGTGGTGATTTATGACGATAAAAATGGAGCAAATGCTGCCGCTCGTTTTTGGTGGATGCTACGTGCTATTGGTCACGAAAAAGTACAAGTCCTTAATGGCGGAATTCAAGCCGCAGAAAAAATAGGTTTCCCTGTAAATTCAGAACCCGTTTCTATAGCAAAAACAGAAAACTATCCTTGTACAACTTGGCAATGGCCTATAGCTTCAATTGATGAAGTCGAAAAAGTAGCCGAACTTCCTTCACATAAAGTAATAGATGTTAGAGAAGCTTATCGCTATAACGGAGAAAGTGAGCCCATTGACTTAATTGCAGGTCATATTCCAGGTGCCATCAACTTTCCTTTTACTGAAAATCTAGATGAGAATGGTTTGTTTTTGGCTCCAGAGGTAGTAAAAGAAAAATACAATGCCATCCTCGAAAAATCTTCTACAGAGAATACCATTGTTCATTGTGGGTCGGGAATTACAGCCTGCCATACTTTACTAACAATGTATTCTGCTGGTTTTACTATACCTAAATTGTATGTAGGTTCTTGGAGTGAATGGAGCAGAAACAACAAACCAATAGCTACGAACCAATAAAAGCTGGGTATTTCATTTGAAACAAAAACAAAATCCTCAATAGTAATTATCAGACACGAAAAAAGCCCCAAAAAGGGGCTTTTTCTATCAATTAGTTTGAGTTTATTTACTCAAGTACATTTTCCTTCTAGAATACAATTCATAGAATTGGTCATCTTTCAAGTCATCAATAAACAAAATACTTTCTCCAGTAGATTTCATTTCTGGTCCTAAAGCTTTGTTAACATTTTTGAACTTACTAAATGAGAAAACGGGTTGTTTGATTGCATAGCCTTTTAACTGTGGATTGAAATCAAAATCCGTTACTTTATTTTCACCTAGCATCACTTTTGTAGCGTAATTCACGTAAGGTTCGCCATAAGCTTTTGCAATGAATGGTACTGTTCTAGAAGCTCTAGGATTCGCCTCGATAATGTAAACCATATCATCTTTTATCGCAAACTGAATATTGATTAATCCTACCGTTTTCAATGCCAAGGCAATTTTCTTAGTATGGTCTTTAATTTGTTGCATTACAAATTCCCCTAAATTAAAAGGAGGCAAAGTAGCATTACTATCACCAGAGTGTACTCCACAAGGCTCAATGTGTTCCATAATTCCGATGATGTACACATTTTCACCATCACAAATCGCATCTGCCTCAGCTTCAATAGCTCCTGCTAGGTAATGGTCTAACAGTAATTTATTACCTGGAATAGACTTCAACAAGTTGATAACGTGTTCTTCTAACTCTTGTTTGTTGATTACAATTTTCATTCCTTGACCACCCAATACATAAGATGGACGAATCAACAATGGAAAATCTAATTTATCCGCTAAAGCCGAAGCTTCATCAGCAGTCTCTGCAATTCCAAACTGAGGGAAAGGAATTTCTAATTCGGTCAAAAGATCAGAGAAACGTCCTCTATCTTCTGCTAAATCCAAAGCTTCAAAACTAGTTCCAATAATTTTTATACCATATTTAGAAAGTTTTTCAGCTAATTTCAAAGCTGTTTGCCCTCCTAACTGCACGATAACACCTTCTGGTTTTTCGTGTTTGATGATATCATAAATATGTTCCCAGAAAACAGGTTCGAAATACAATTTATCCGCAGTATCAAAATCGGTAGAAACCGTTTCTGGATTACAATTGATCATAATGGTTTCGTAACCACACTCTTTGGCTGCTAAAACACCGTGTACACAAGAGTAATCAAACTCAATTCCTTGACCAATTCGGTTTGGTCCTGATCCAAGAACAACAATCTTCTTTTTATCTGTAACTATACTTTCGTTATCAACATAACGCTCTCCATTGGCTTTTTCTATTTCGGCCTCAAAAGTAGAATAGTAATATGGTGTTTGTGCTTTAAACTCAGCCGCACAAGTATCAACCAATTTGAACACACGATTGATGTTCATCTTTTCTCTCAACTCGTGTACTTGACTCTCTAAGCAACCCATCATATGGGCAATTTGTCTGTCTGCAAAGCCTTTTTGCTTCGCTTCAAGTAGCAATTCTCTCGATAAAGTATCTACTTTATAGTTAGAAATTTCTTTTTCCAAGATATAAAGTTCTTCGTATTGTTTTAAGAACCACATATCGATTTTGGTAATTTCGTGAATACGACTCAACGGAATTCCCATTGCAATAGCATCATAAATTACAAAAACACGATCCCAACTAGCAAACGTTAGTTTTTCAATAATTTGCTCGTAATTCGTATACCCTTTTCCGTCAGCACCTAATCCATTACGTTTAATTTCTAATGACTGTGTGGCTTTGTGTAATGCTTCTTGAAACGAACGTCCAATTCCCATCACCTCACCTACAGATTTCATTTGAAGTCCTAACGTTCTATCAGAACCTTCGAATTTATCAAAATTCCAACGAGGAATTTTCACAATTACATAATCTAAAGTTGGCTCAAATAAAGCTGATGTAGATTTTGTAATTTGATTTTGTAATTCATCTAAGTTGTAGCCCAAAGCTAGTTTTGATGCAATTTTAGCAATTGGATATCCAGTAGCTTTAGATGCTAAAGCAGAAGAACGAGATACACGAGGGTTGATTTCGATAGCAACGATATCTTCTTTTTCATCAGGAGAAACCGCAAACTGTACGTTACAACCTCCAGCAAAATTTCCGATAGAACGCATCATTAAGATGGCCATATCACGCATTTTTTGGAAAGTAGTATCCGATAAAGTCATCGCTGGAGCAACTGTAATCGAGTCTCCCGTATGGATTCCCATAGGATCCATGTTCTCAATAGAACAAATGATTACTACGTTGTCATTTTTATCTCTTAAAAGCTCCAACTCATATTCTTTCCAACCTAGCAGCGCTTTATCAATCAATACTTCGTGAATTGGTGACATTTCTAAACCATAGGTTAGTTTTTCGTCAAATTCTTCTTTAGTATGCACAAAAGCAGCTCCAGTTCCTCCTAAAGTAAACGATGGACGGATTACTAACGGAAAGCCAAATTCTTGAGCAATTTCTTTACCTTCAAGGAAAGAAGTAGCTGTTTTAGCAGGAGCCGTAGGAACATTAATTTTTTGAAGCAATTGTTTGAACTGCTCTCTATCTTCGGTGATGTTGATTGCATTTACATCAACACCAATCATTTTTACCCCAAAATCATCCCATATTCCTTTTTCATCAGCCTCCAAACATAAATTCAACGCTGTTTGACCTCCCATTGTAGGCAAAACAGCATCAATTTGTGGATGCGCTTTAAGAATTTCAATAATAGATTTTGTAGTTAAAGGTTTTAGATAAACGTGATCCGCCATAGAAGGATCCGTCATAATTGTAGCTGGATTCGAATTGATAAGAATAACTTCTATTCCTTCTTCACGAATAGAGCGTGCCGATTGCGAACCTGCATAATCAAATTCGCAAGCTTGACCAATTACAATAGGTCCTGAACCTATTATTAAAACGGATTTTATCGATGTGTCTTTTGGCATTTTGTATGGGATTGTGTTGTTATTGTACTTATTCCGAGGAAACTAATCTACGCAAGTCGCGTTTGGGTATAAAAAAAGGCGATACTAACAATAAGTAACGCCTTTATGATGTTTATGAAAACATTATTTTTTGTGTCTAGGTTCGCTAGAAACAGTCAATTTATGTCTTCCTTTAGCTCTTCTACGCGCTAGAACTTTTCTTCCATTCGCAGACGCCATTCTGTCCATAAATCCGTGTTTATTTCTTCTTTTTCTTTTCGATGGTTGAAATGTTCTTTTGCTCATTGCTTTGTATCTTTAAAAATCTTGTTTATGTATCTTTATTTTGTTTGGACTAACCCTTATTCCAAAACCGAGTGCAAATATACAAAGACTTTTTTTTCTAGCAAGTAGTTTTATAAAAATATTTTTAATTCCTTTTACTATCTTTGCAATCTAAATTTAACACCTATTATGTTTCACAGAAATATCAAACTTATCTTAGCTGCATTAATCATCATTGCAGGAATTTGGCAATTTACAGAATCTAATATTGGAAACGGAATTTTCCTATTATTCCTTAGCGCCTTCCCTATTTTTCTTTATTATAAAAATGAATTTATTTTACTTGCCTTTTTAAAATTAAGAAAACAAGATTTTCCTGGTGCTCAAAAATGGTTAGCGTATATTAAAAATCCTGAAACAGCATTAGTAAAAAAACAACAAGGATACTTTAATTACCTTCACGGGATTATGGTTTCTCAAACCAATATCAACCAAGCTGAAAAGTTCTTCAAAAAAGCTATTGAACTTGGACTTTCCATGGATATGGATTTGGCAGTAGCCAAATTAAACCTAGCGGGAATTGCTCTTTCTAGAAGAAGAAAATTAGAAGCCACTAACTTATTGAATGAAGCAAAAAAGTTAGACAAACAAAATATGTTGAAAGAACAAATTACTTTGATGAAAGAGCAAATGAAAAAAATCTAATTGCTACATCCTATTTATAAAAGGCGATTGACTGATAAAGTTAATCGCCTTTTTTAGTTCCAGTAAGAATTAATTCTGGCAAATACTCGTTCAACCAACGGAATCTAAACAAAATCATCGCGTGATTTCCACCAGGTACTACAATTGCATTTGAAATATACTTTATAGGGAACACATCATCTTCATCGCCGTGAACGTGAATCACTTTTGCATCAACCTCTGTTCGTTCCCAAAGAATCACCTGTTCTATAGCCCAATCTAAATAAGTGATATCCCTTACCGAAAGGAATTTTTCATACAATTTGAGTCGGCTTTTTATTTTTTCACCAAAAGAAAATTTTGCTAAGTTCTCTACATTCAAAATCAAACTCGTAGGAATCAATTTGTAGGCTTTGGTGGTCTTGGCAACTTTCATTCGTCTCGGGAATTCCAAATTTGTTTTGACACTCGAAATTATTATGACCCGAAAAGGATTCAAAAAAGCGGCCATTTCTTGAACCAAAATACCTCCAAAAGAAACCCCAATCAATACTGGGTTTGTATGAATAACTTTTGTACTCATTCGCCTAGCATACTCAGAAAGTGTTTCGTTGACCAAGGGAATCTCCCATTCTAACAAAATGACTTCAAATTGCTCCTTAGGCAAATCAATTCGTTCAAAAATAGCAGAACTGGCCGCCAAACCTGGCATAAAATAAACAGGGATTTTACTCATTACATTTCAAATCTAATACAAGCTAAAATTAGTTTTAAAAATACAAAGACAAGCCATCCTTTAAAAATAATAATCAACTTTCTTTAGTTTCGTTTCTTTAAAAAACAAAAAAGAACCTCAAGAAACATCACACATTCACTATTTATTGATTATCAATTCCTTACCTTTGCGAAATAATATTCTTTAACCACAAAAGAATAATCATACGTTTCAATCCAAATTTCTGAAAAACAATCTCATCAATGGAAGTTAAAGACAATATTTTTGCAAGACAATTTGAAACCATTGTTCCTGAAGGACTTTTAATAGTTGAATATTCCTTTCAAGAGAAAAAGATATTTTTAACAAAATTCAATGCCCCCGATTCATTTTCTGATGAAGAAACAATTCAGCAATTTTTCAAAGCAATCCTCGACAATATTAGCGAACGCAATTTGAAAGCAGTACCAATCTTACCTAAAATAGTTCTTTTCTTTAAAAAAAATCCCTCCTATAAAGAACTTCTACCACCAGGTATTCGTCTATAAAGAACTTCTACCACCAGGTATTCGTCTATAAAAAAAAGCTACCTTTTCAGGTAGCTTTTATAATTTAACTAATTTCTTCCTCCTCTATTAGACATATTTCCCGATGCAGGTCTAGTGGCAGGTCGTGTTGCAGGTCGTGCTGTTGGCCTTGAAGCTGGAGCACTTGGACGCGTCATTGGAGTACTTGGTCTCACATTAGGAGTTGTAGGTCTGGATGTTGATGGCAATCTATCAGAAGGTCTTGTAGACGGACGACTCATATTACTGTTAGAGTTTATAGGTCGTGTAGTTGGCCTAGTGGCTGGTCGTGTTGCAGGACGATTCGTTGCCGGTCTTACCGCAGGAGAAGCCGGTTTTCTATACGTTCTTCCATCATAAGTCGCTCTGTAATTTCCATTTACTCTATTGTTTCTTACCACAACCGAAGTAGTTCTTCGATTAGAATAATACACGCGGTGTCCTGGATTACGGATAATTACCGTCCTGTGATAGTAATGATTCCCATAATAATGTCTGTGATACCCCCAATAATTATGATAATAAACAGGACGCCAAGGTCTCCAATAAGGCGGATAATAACCCCAATACCAAGGAGAATGCCAAGGAATAAATAATGGAGAAAACATATAAATTACTACTGGCCAAGCACTAACCGTTGTTCCGCTATTAGTGTTATAATTGTTGGTCGTATTATTGTTAATAATAACCGTTCCTTCGCCCTTATAGCCTGGATTTGGAGTACCCGAAACTTTGGCCACTTCTGCAGGTTCAACAATATAATCTTTACCGTATAATTCTTCGTCACCAATGATTTGAACCAACACCTGTCCTTTTTTATCTTTGGTTACCTCAACAACTGCTACATCTTGTTTTTCAGATGAACTGACAGCTACTTGTAAAACCACAAAAAAAGAATCTCCTTTTTTCTCACTCACTACTTGAATATAATCTATAGTATTATCGTTGTTCAAATCAAGATTGTTGATTTTTCCCTCTTCATCATTAATCGCTTTCTCAAAATCCTCTAATGTTTTTGATTTTTGAAAAACATCTAAAACTGCATACAAATTCAAATTATCTCCAGGCAGCCCTAATGCTTCAGGCTCATCGTTGGATTGAGCATAGGTTGAAATACTAAAACAACTTATTAAAAGAAGTATCAAATAAGGCAATACATTTTTCATATATACTTTTTTACCATTAATATACCTTTAAGATAAACAAAATTGCAAAAGGTTTAATAACAAATAAAAAATTGACAGCCAAATAGTTATTTTTTTGTACTTTTAAAACAACAAACATTTTGAAATTTAGTTTTCAATCTATTTAGCGATTAACTATGAAAAGAAGTACCAACTATCCTATACATTGGTTTACAGTTTTTCTTTTTACAATCTCCATTTCTTGGGGACAAATAAAAACCTCAACAACTTTAGACGAAGCAATTCATAAAGCTTTAGAAAAAAGTCTATCACAAAAAAACAAAGAACTAGAAATTGAAAAATTGAATTTACAGGAAAAAGGAATATGGAATAAGTACATTCCAACTGTTGAAGCCAGCGCCATTTATTCCTATTTCGATAATAAACTTACTGTCGACTTACCTACCACACAAATTCCAATAATCAATTATCCGCTTTTTGATGGAAAAAAAACCTTCGATAATTATGGTAATATTTTCAATGGAAGCATTATGGCAAAAACAGTCTTGTTTAGTGGTATGCAAATCCCTAATGGCGCCAAAGCAATCAAAGAAAAAACCAAAGGAACACAATACCTAAAAGATTCCGAAAAAGACCAAATCATCAAAGAGGTCATCAACACTTTTGACCAATTGTCGCTTTTGAAAGCCATTGACACCTTAATAAAAGACAGTAACAATCGTCTTCAAATCGAAGCCAAAAGAGTGCAAAAAGCAATCGAACAAGGTCTAGCGGTTCCCTATGACCGAGACAAAATAAAACTTGCTGCTTTAGAATTGCAGTCAAAAAAAGTGGAGCTTGACGGAAAAAGAGAATTGATTTATAAAAAAATCACTTATCTAACAGGCTATTCAGCCTCTCAAACTAATTTGGTCACTTATGAATTAGAACCCTACCTAATCATCAACAACCAATTAAACACTGAAAACAAACAAGAAATCAAAGCTCTCGAATCTTTTAAAACAGCTTATGAATTTTTATTAAAAAAAGAAAAAGGCACTTATCTCCCAACAGTTGGAGCCTTTGGAGGCGTTACCTATTCAAGTTTATTCGATGCTAGAGCCACTACCCCAGTAATCACAGGCGTCAATCAGGCATTATATTTAGGACTCAACGAATTGACCATAAGCAACAATTGGATGGTTGGAGCTGCTGTAAAATGGGAGATTTTCACAGGTTTTGAAAGACAACACAAAATTCATGAAGCCAAAATAAACATCAATCAACTGCAAAATCAAATTGATGATACGAAAGAAAAACTAGCACTGCTTCTTGAAAACAATTGGGTCAATTATACAGTTTTAAATAAAAAATTAGAAATCGCTTACCAACAAGAAAAAATTTCAAAAAACAATCTAAATCTCGCATCGAAACAATATACTCAAGGACTAATCTCTGTCTCTGAACGATTAGAAGCCGAAAATGATTGTTTTAAAAGTGCAGTAAATAAAATCAACACTTTAATTGACCAACGTTTGGCCGCTATAGAAACTATAATAGCCACTGGCGACCTTACCAAACAACTCAAGAAACAATAAATCAGAAACTATCCAAAAAAATATAGCTAAAGATGAAAAATATACTAATACTATTCCTCGCCTTACTATTATACTCAAGTTGTAATCGACCTAAAAACAAAGAACTCCTTCAGGGTAAAGTAGAAAAAGAACAAATTGCTATTGTTAGCAAAGTACCAGGCAAAATTATTCGCCTATTGGTAAAAGAAGGGGATTTGGTACAAAAAGGTGACACCCTAGCCATCCTAGATATTCCTGAAGTAGATGCTAAAAAAAGTCAGGCTGAAGGAGCTGTTTTTTCAGCCAAAGCACAATACAATATGGCCGTAAAAGGAGCAACAGATAATCAAATCAAACAATTGGAAGCCAAACTAATGGCCCTAAAAGAACAATATCAGTTTGCCCAAAAATCGATTAAGCGTCTGAATAATATGCTAAAAGACTCTCTGATTCCACAACAAACTTATGATGAAACTTTTGCCAAATACCAAGGTGCTTTAGCCCAATACAATGCCGTTCAAGCCGAATTGGACGATGCAAAAAAAGGAGCAAGAAAAGAGCAACAAGAAATGGCACTCGGACAACAAGAACGCGCATACGGGGCACTACAAGAAGTAGAAACTGCCAATAAAGAACGATATGTAATTGCTCCACAAGATATGAGTATCGAAACCATAACTTTGAATCTAGGAGAATTAGCGCTACCAGGTTATACTTTATTCAATGGATTTATAAAAAATAGTACCTATTTCAGGTTTACAATCGCAGAGAGCAAGTTAAACCAAATCAAAAAAGGTCAAGAAGTAGAAGTTACTATCCCATACAACAAACAATCGATCAAAGGAAAAATCACTACCATAAAGCAATTGAGCGCCTACGGAAATATCGCGACCGCTTATCCCGACTATGAAATGCAAGAGAGTTTGTTTGAAATCAAAATTACACCAATTCAAGTGCAAGACACGAAAGATTTAATCTCAAAAACATCAGCCACTTTATCTTTATAAATATGCAGAACTTCTTTTCGCTTTTAAAAAGAGAATTTCAATTGTTTTGGCAAAATAGTGTGTTGCGAATGCTTTTCATTGGCGCACCACTTTTGTATGCCATATTATTAGGATATGTATATAGCAAAGGAAAAGTAACCGACTTACCCATACTAGTAATAGATTATGATCAAACCGAAATGAGCGCCAAAGCCATCGAGATGTTTAACGATGATGAAGTTATCAATGTAGCTGCGGTTTTATACGACCAAAATGAGGTAGCAAAAATCACTATTGACAAAGAAGCCAATGCTGTAGTCATCATTCCAAAAGGTTTTCAAAAAATGGTGTTTACCAAAAAATATCCTGAGATAACTACCATAGTTAATACAGCCAATATTCTAACCGCCAATTATGCATCAACCGCTATACAAATTTGTTTAGGAACTTTAAAGGTGGGAATTCAAATGGAAACGCTAAGAAAACAAGGTGTTCCCGAAAAATTAATTCCCTCTCAATATGAACCTTTTAAAACAACTTTCATAAAAAAATACAATCGAAGCACCAACTATATGTATTATCTCTGGCCAGGTGTTTTATCGGCAGTTCTACAACAAGTTATGTTATTAGCCTTAGCGCTTTCCTTTGCATCCGAATTCGAAAACGGTACTTTTAGCCAATTAGTCCAAAAAAGCAATTCGATTGTACAGATGATGAGCGTTAAAATTATCCCCTATTTAGTGATGAGTTTTGGAGTATGGCTTATCTATTGGTTTTTTACCTTTTATTTCCGAATTCCTTTTTTCACGAACCTTCCACAACTCACTTTTGTGGCAGGTATCTTTATTCTCTCGGTCTCTTTTATTGGAATTCTAGTAAGTATCTTGATTCCCAATCAACTCAAAGCCACCGAAATTTTAATGGTGATTGCTACTCCTAGCTTCATTTTGAGCGGCTTTAGCTGGCCGCTGAGCCAAATGCCCAATTGGGTTCAAGGCGTGGCTAATATTATTCCATTGACTCACTTTTTAAAGGCGTTTCGAATCCTAATAATTGAAGAAGGCACCTTATCACAAGTACAAAATCCAATTTACAATATGATTATAATTGGAATAGTTTGCGCTATTTTATCCTATATCGCCTTGTATTTCAAAAGCAAAAAAGCATTACAATCAACATAAAACAAAAAAGGCAAGTGAATGAACCACTTGCCTTTTTGATTATTTCAAAATAAAATAAATTATTTCTTTTCGATTTCTCGCATACTATCCATTTTCTTATGAGCAAGGAAACCTTTGATATCTTCAAAATGTTCTACTACACGTTTGTTTCCAAATTCAAAAACTTTTGTGGCCAATCCGTCAAGGAAATCCCTGTCGTGAGATACCAAAATCAAAGTACCATCAAAATCACGCAACGCATCTTTGATAATATCTTTGGTTTTCATATCCAAGTGATTGGACGGCTCATCCAGAATTAGAAGATTTACAGGCTCTAACAACAATTTAATCATTGCCAAACGCGTTTTTTCACCCCCAGAAAGCACTTTTACTTTCTTTTGAATGTCATCTCCTTGAAACATAAAGGCACCAAGAATATTTTTTATTTGCGTTCGAACATCACCAACAGCAATTCTGTCAATAGTCTCAAATATGGTTGCGTTCTCATCTAACATTGCTGCTTGATTTTGGGCAAAATAACCAATTTGGGCATTGTGTCCCACTTCTACAGAACCACCATTAATTTCAATTTCCTTCATAATGGCTTTAATCATCGTAGATTTACCTTCTCCATTTTTACCCACGAAAGCCACTTTTTGACCGCGCTCAATTACTAAATTAGCATCTTTAAAAATCAACTTATCGCCATACGATTTTTCCAAATCTTTTACAATAACTGGATATTGTCCCGAACGAACCGACGGTGGAAATTTCAATCGCAAAGCCGAGGTGTCAATTTCATCCACTTCGATAGGAACAATTTTTTCCAACATTCTTACACGAGATTGAACGGCATCGGTTTTAGAAAAAGTGCCGCGAAAACGCTCAATAAACGCCTGATTATCTGCGATAAATTTTTGTTGCTCATCGTAAGCTTTTTGCTGGTGAACACGTCTTTCTTTTCGCAACTCTAAATAGTGAGAATATTTGGCTTTGTAGTCATAAATTCTACCCATTGTCACTTCGATAGTTCTATTTGTAATATTATCAACAAAAGCTCTATCGTGAGAAATTACCATAACCGCTTTGGCTTGATTAATCAAAAAGTCTTCCAACCATTCGATACTATCCATATCCAAGTGATTGGTTGGCTCATCTAGTAGAATCAAATCAGGTTTTGTTAAAAGGATTTTTGCCAATTCAATTCGCATTCTCCAACCACCAGAAAACTCTTTAGTGGGGCGATTGAAATCTTCTCTTTCAAAACCTAAACCTTTTAATATTTTTTCAACTTCAGCTTCATAATTAACCTCTTCAATAGAATAATACTTCTCCGATAATTCTGAAACTCTTTCAATCAACTTCATATACTCATCACTTTCATAATCCGTGCGAATCGTTAATTGTTCATTGATATCATCAATTTCTTTTTTCATATTCAAAACACCCGCAAAAGCTTTGGATGTCTCTTCCATAACAGTACAGTTATCTTCCGTCAATAAATGCTGTGGCAAATAAGCTACCACCGCATCACTTGGAGCCGAAATAACACCGCGAGTGGGTTTGTTTGCACCTGCAACGATTTTCAACAAAGTAGATTTTCCAGCTCCATTTTTACCCATAAGGGCAATTTTATCAGTTTCATTGATAGCAAATGTAACTTCGCTAAAAAGAGTTGTGCCACCAAATTCAACGGCAATATCGTTTACTGTAATCATTAATTTAAAAATAAAAGGTTAGAGGTTAAAAATCAGATGATTTCGAACGCCAAATTTTTGAAGGTGCAAAGATAGTTTAAATAAAGAATTGCGCAATTGGTAACTCCACTAACTGCAAAAAAAATACCCCTTCAAAACGAAGAGGTATATCCTATAATTACTAAAGTATAGCCTATTCTTTGCGATATTTTTTAGTTATTTCAAAAACGTGTTCCAAAATTGCTGCTTCCTTTTCGTCAAAAACAATATTTCTTCGAGCCATCACCAACTTGGCAGTTTCAAAAGCCTTTTTAGTCAAGTAAGTGGTAAAACCAGAAGCTCCTCCCCAAGAAAAACTAGGCACAAAATTTCTAGGAAACCCACTGCCAAAAATATTGGCACTAACTCCTACTACAGTTCCGGTATTGAACATCGTATTGATACCACACTTACTATGGTCTCCCATCATTAAACCACAAAACTGAAGCCCTGTTTTGGCAAAACCTTCCGTTTGATAGCTCCACAAACGAACTTCTTCATAGTTGTTTTTAAGATTAGAATTGTTGCTATCCGCTCCAATATTACACCATTCGCCTAACACTGAGTCTCCTAAAAAACCATCGTGTCCTTTGTTCGAATAAGCAAAAATTACTACATTTTTAACCTCTCCACCTACTCTGGAATAAGGACCAACAGTAGTTGCTCCATAAATTTTGGAAGCCATTTTAACTTGAGCATTATCGCAAAGCGCAAAAGGACCACGAATCACAGAACCTTCCATAATCTCGGCATCTCTACCAATATAAATAGGACCTGAGGAGGCATTTAAGGTTACGTATTCTAATTTGGCACCTTCTTCAATAAATACATTTTCGGGTGCAATTACGTTTACACTCTTGGGAATTGGTTGAGAACGTCTGTCTTGGGTTAAAAGCTCAAAATCTTCTCTGATAGCAACATCATTTTTAGAAAAAATATCCCAAGTATTTTCAATAGTGATACAATCGTCGTTGTATTCTATAATTTCATAAGTGTCAAAATCTACTTCTTCTTGATTTTCTGAAGTGTAAAAAGCAATGATTTCGTCTTTCTTGAAAATGGCTTGATTGGGCTCTAAGTTACTTACCAATTCTGCCAAAATTGCATTGGGCAAAAAAGAGGCATTGATCATAACATTGCCTTCTAATTCCACCATTGGGTATTTATCAGACAAATATTCTTCGGTTAAAGTAGTAGTTGTCGACCCGAGATGCAATTCCCATTTTTGACGAATGGTCATAATACCCACCAGAATATCTGCAACGGGTCGGGTAAAGGTAAACGGCAGCAAAGCATTTCGAGCGGGACCGTCAAAAAGAATGTAATTCATAAAAAATTGATTTGGCTATTGTTTCTTTTTCGATTTGGTTATCATGCACAAAGTTAAATCATTTTATTGTATAAATTCTATCCAAACAAAGCCAAACAAAAAAAGCCTCTCTAAAAAGAAAGGCTTCATTGTATTTAAAAACGAGTTAAAATTATTTAACGTGTTTTGCGTATTTAGTTTTGAATTTATCAATACGACCTGCAGTATCGATAAGTTTAGATTTACCTGTGTAAAAAGGGTGAGAAGTTCTAGAGATCTCCATTTTCACTACTGGATATTCAACACCTTCGTGAATAATTGTTTCTTTTGTTTCAGCTGTAGATTTAGTAATAAAAACATCTTCATTTGACATGTCTTTGAAAGCAACTAATCTGTAATTTTCTGGGTGAATACCTTTTTTCATCTTAAATCTTTTTTTTATTGGTTCAATTATAATTTGTTTTGCAGCTTTTCTTCTGAATGAAAAGGTATAAACATCTTATAACTTTTTATTTACACTATTATTTTTGAGTGTGCAAATTTACACTTATTTTTAGAATTACAAACCTTTACTTTGTTTTTTTTACCGTTTTCTAAAAAACATTTTTTACCCCTAATAAATGCAGAATTGCTATATTTGTGGATTAATTAAAAATCGAACCAATTATGATCAATGAAATTATTAAAAAGAATGGAGTTACTTTTGGTATAGTAACTGGAATTATCTCTTGTTTGTTGACTTCTGCAATTTATGCGATTGACTTAAACTTATTTATCAAACCATGGATTGGAGCAATTAGCATCATTATTTATCTAATAATTGGAATTGTTCTTCTGTCTAAAACAAAAAAAGAAATCAATGGTGATTTTACATTCAAAGATGCTTTTACAACTTACTTTATTTCGGCCGTAGTTGGAATTTTGATTTCCACCATTTTTAATATTTTGCTTTTTAATTTTATTGATCCTTCTGCAAAAGACACTTTGAATGAAATCACTATAAAATATACCATCAATATGATGCAAAAGTTTGGAGCTCCTTCCTCTTCAATTAATGAAGCTATCAAGGGGATGAAAGAAAGCAGTCCATACGATATTGATTCTTTATTAAAAGGAATGATTACAAGCATCGTTTTCAGTTCCATCTTTGGTCTTATTATGGCAGCCTTTTTCAAAACTAGAAGATCTTCTCAAGAATAAAACATTTAAATGAATTTAACTATCCTAATACCACTTCTTAACGAAGAGGAATCCTTACAAGAATTGTACACTTGGATTCTAAAAGTGATGCAATCCAATAACTACTCCTATGAAATCCTTTTCTTGGACGACGGAAGTACCGACAATTCTTGGACTATTATTGAAAATTTTGCTACTACAAATCCCAACGTAAAAGGGATTCGTTTTATGAAAAACTTTGGTAAATCACAAGCGTTACATGCTGGATTTGCTCAAGCCAAAGGTGACGTAATCATCACTATGGATGCCGATTTACAAGATAGTCCTGACGAAATTCCAGGATTATACAACATGATTACCGAACAAAAATATGACTTGGTTTCGGGTTGGAAAAAGAAACGCTACGACTCAGTTGTAGCTAAAAATCTTCCTTCTAAATTATTCAATTGGGCAGCTAGAAAAACATCAGGTGTTGAACTAAACGACTTCAACTGCGGGTTAAAAGCCTATAAAAATGTAGTAGTCAAAAACATTGAGGTTTCTGGCGAAATGCACCGATATATTCCAGTTTTGGCTAAAAATGCTGGTTTTGGAAAAATTGGAGAAAAAGTTGTACAACATCAAGCTAGAAAATACGGAGAAACCAAATTTGGAATGGATCGTTTCATTAATGGTTTTTTAGATTTAATCACCATTTGGTTTTTATCCCGTTTTGGTAAAAGACCCATGCATCTTTTTGGAGCAATTGGTTCTTTAATGTTTGTTATCGGTTTTGTAGCTGCAGCTTACATCGGAATCTCCAAATTGTACCATATGTATAACGATATGAAATACACTTTGGTCACCAACAACCCGTGGTTTTATATCGCCTTAACAACAATGGTTTTAGGTACACAATTGTTTCTTGCTGGCTTCCTTGGCGAGATTATACTAAGGACAAAAAACAATGAAGCGAGATATAAAATTGCGAATCAAATCAATTTATAATTTCATCCCATTAAATCTAAAATAAATTTATTGTTTCATATAAAATCAATATAAAATGTACATTCCTCAAAATATCCTAGACGCATTAAATGTATGGCTTACTCCAACATTTGACTCAGCTACACAAGACGCTGTAAGAGAATTAATGACAACAGCTCCAAAGGACTTGGAAGAAAGTTTCTACAAGAACTTAGAGTTTGGAACTGGAGGAATGCGAGGTGTTATGGGAGTTGGCGACAACCGAATTAATAAATATACTTTAGGAAAAAGCACCCAAGGTTTGTCCAATTACTTGAAAAGCGTTTTTCCTGGCGAGCAAATAAAAGCAGCTATCGCTTTTGACTGTCGTCACAATAGTAAAACCTTAGCTAAAGTTGTAGCTGATGTATTTTCAGCTAACGGAATTGAAGTCTTCCTTTTTTCTGATTTACGTCCTACACCAGAATTGTCTTTTGCCTTAAAACATTTGAACTGCCATTGTGGAATTGTACTAACTGCGTCTCACAATCCTCCAGAATACAATGGATACAAAGTATATTGGCAAGATGGCGGACAAATCGTTCCTCCTCAAGACGGAGAAATCATCAATGTGATTGAGAATCTGAAATATGATGAAATTAATTTCACGGCTAACGAAGACTTAATTCATTTTATAGATACAGAAATTGATCAAGCATTCATACAATCCTCTATTGAAAATGCAAGTTTTAACACTCCAGCAACTGCTAAAGAGAATTTAAACATTGTTTTCACCTCATTACACGGAACTTCTATAACAGTTATTCCTGAAACACTTTCCAAAGCAGGATATCCAAATGTACATATTGTAGAGGAACAAGCTGAACCAAATGGCGATTTCCCAACCGTAAAGTCACCAAATCCAGAAGAACCAGAAGCACTAACAATGGCATTGGCATTAGCTGACAAAACAAATGCAGATATCGTAGTTGGTACAGATCCTGATTGCGATCGTCTTGGTGTTGCAGTGCGAGATAACGATGGAAAAATGGTCTTGTTAAACGGAAATCAAACGATGATTTTGATGACTGCATTCTTATTAGAAAAATGGAAACAAGCTGGAAAAATTAACGGTAAACAATTTGTAGGCTCAACCATAGTTTCCACTCCAATGATGATGGAACTTGCTACAGCCTACGGTGTAGAATGTAAAGTAGGTTTGACTGGATTCAAATGGATTGCCAAAATGATTAAAGATTTCCCTGAACTACAATTCATTGGTGGTGGAGAAGAAAGTTTTGGTTTTATGGTAGGCGATGCCGTTAGAGATAAAGATGCCGTGGCTGCAACGCTTCTAATTTGTGAAGTGGCTGCTCAAGCAAAAGCAAGCGGCAGCTCCGTTTACAAAGAGTTAACCAACCTTTATGTAGATCACGGTTTTTACAAAGAACATTTAGTTTCGCTAACCAAAAAAGGAATGGACGGATTACAAGCCATTAATCAAATGATGATTGATCTTCGTGAAAATCCTTTAAAAGAAATCAACGGGCAACGTGTAATTATGGTAGAAGATTATCAATCTTCAATTGCTAAAAATTTGTTGTCTGGCGAAGAATTGACTATGGATATTCCAAAATCGAATGTCCTTATTTACTACACTGAAGATGGTTCAAAAATTTGCGCTAGACCAAGTGGGACAGAGCCTAAAATTAAATTTTACATCAGTGTAAATGCCGATTTAGAAACAGCTACCGATTTTGATGCCGTAGAAAACATTTTAAATCAAAAAATAAAAAACATTATTGCTGCAATGCAATTGAACTAATACAAATACACCTATTTTTCTGATAGACCCGATAAGACATAGTCCTAATCGGGTCTTGATGCCTAAAACTTATCCCGATGGACGACAATTTCAAAAAAATAATTCCTTTTACAACCCCATATCGTTCGCATGTAATATGGAATGTAATTTTTAACATCCTATACGCATTGTTCAGCACCCTGTCGTTCATTGCCTTGATACCAATGATGAACGTGTTATTTGACACTTCTGAAAAAGTAACACAAAAACCCGTTTACACTTCTATCTTTGAAATCACAAAATACGCAAAGGAATACCTGTATTACTATATCACTTTGCTATCGGAACAAAACGGACCGCAGTTTGCCCTCATCTTGGTTATTGGAATTGTAATTATTACTTTTTTATTCAAAAATCTATTTAACTTCCTTGCTTCAAATCATTTATTACATTTAAAGAATGGCGTTCTAAAAGACCTAAGGAATGCTATGTACGTAAAAATCATAAATTTGCCAGTATCCTACTATTCTGAGAAAAGAAAAGGAGATATTATGGCAAGAATGCTTGGTGATGTAAACGAGGTTCAAAATTCGTTTTTCTCTATTTTAGAGCTAATTGTTAAAGAGCCGATGACAATCATTTTTACATTGATTGCGATGATTTCTATTAGTTTTAAGTTGACGATATTTGTATTTATTTTTATTCCTGTTGCTGGAATCTTGATTTCAAAAATAGGAAAATCACTGAGAACAAAATCTGAAAGAGTACAAGCAGAGAACGGATATTTAATTTCTATTGTAGAAGAATCATTATCTGGCCTTAAAGTAGTTAAAAGCTATAATGCTGAGCAAAGTTTTCAAGACAAATTCAACAACTCGGTTTCTCGTATCTTAAACCTATCCAACAGCATAGGGAAGAAAAATAATCTAGCAACTCCTTTGAGTGAATTTCTAGGTATCATTACAATATGTGTTTTGCTTTGGTTTGGAGGCCAAATGGTTTTAACAGACAAACTTCCTAATGGAAAAGCTTTATTAGATGGAGCAAAATTCTTGGCATATATGGGACTCGCATACAACATCCTAACTCCAGCTAAGGCAATTTCAAAAGCATCCTATCAAGTAAAAGGTGGATTGGCAGCAGCACAAAGAGTTTTTGACGTTTTAGAAGTTGAAAACGAAATCACTTCTAAAGAAAATGCTATTCACAAAAATACATTTGAAAGCAGTATAGCTATCAAAAACATCAACTTCAAATATGAAGATGAAAATGTCCTAAAAGATTTTTCTTTAGAAGTAAAAAAAGGTCAAACTGTTGCTCTTGTTGGGCAATCTGGTAGCGGAAAAAGTACCATCGCTAATCTATTGACACGCTTTTATGATGTAAATGATGGCCAAATACAAATAGACAATAATGACATAAAAGAAATAGACTTACACTCGCTAAGAGGCTTAATCGGATTAGTAACACAAGACAGTATTTTATTTAATGATTCTATCAAAGCAAATATTGCTCTTGGCAATCCCAACGCAACCGATGAGGAAATCATTGAAGCCCTTAAAATTGCCAATGCCTATGAATTTGTAAAGGACCTTCCTAATGGAATTCATACCAATATCGGTGATAGCGGAAATAAATTATCTGGAGGACAGAAACAACGTTTGTCTATTGCTAGAGCGGTACTCAAAAATCCGCCAATTATGATACTAGACGAAGCCACATCTGCACTGGACACAGAAAGCGAAAAATTTGTTCAGGTTGCCTTAGAAAACATGATGCAGAACAGAACCTCAATTGTTATTGCACATCGCCTTTCTACTATTCAAAAAGCAGATGTCATTGTAGTAATGAAAAAAGGTAAAATCGTTGAACAAGGTACTCACGAAGAATTGATTGCTCTTGAAGGCACTTATAACAAATTAGTAACCATGCAATCCCTTGAATAGTCTGAAATGATTCGTATCTTTAAACTAGATTTTACTCTTTTTTAAATTTCACAAATGTATTTAGACAACCCCAATATAAAATTACCTGAAGACCCTGAAACTATTGTCTGGAAATACCTAGACTTGTCTAAATTTTTAGATTTATTATTATCTAAAAAATTATTCATGTCTAGGTCCGACAAATTTGAAGACCAATACGAAGGCACTTTTAGCGAACCTACTTTTGAGGAAATCAGAAAACTATCGATTGACAATCCTGACTTTTTAAATTACTACAAAACGCATCGTGAAAAAGTAGCAATTAGTAGCTGGCATATTAACGAATACGAATCCTTTGCGATGTGGCAAATTTTCACCCAAAACAGTGAAGGATTAGCCATTCAATCAACAATAGGAAGATTGCAAAAGGCATTGCAGCCTGAAGAGCATTTTCAGCAATATATTGGTGAGGTAAATTATATTGACTACAAAAAAGAATACATCCCTTTTGATGATTTATTTTTCCCTTTTTTATACAAAAGAAAAAGTTTTCAGTATGAAAGAGAAGTACGAATTATAAGTGATGTAACTCAAAACAACTTAAAACTGAATGATGGCCTAAAAATCAATGTAGATGTTAATCTATTAATTGAAAAGATATACATTCACCCCAAATCAGAGAATTGGTACAAAAATTTAGTTATTCAATTAGTAGCAAAATTAGGATTTGATATTTCTATCGAAAAGTCCGATTTAGAGAGTGACATTCTGATATAATTATATAGGAGAATAACGAATAACTTTCCAATCGTTTTTATTCAAATCGATATAGTTATAATGTAGTACGTCTTTTTGGTCAAACTGTCCATTTTTATTAGTATCTTCAATGGTTCTGAAATACAAACAATTAGACGCTTCTATCAAATTCCAATCAATTAATTCTTCTAAATCAGTCGCAACTTTCGTAAACTTCTCCCCACTAATGGTGCTCAAATACAACGTATTAATATCATTGGTATCTAACTTGCCGTCTCTATTTGTATCAGCATCAACCATTGTATACACCAGAATTTGTTTTTTGATACGGTCTGAAACTGTTTTCAAATAAGTCGCGGTTTCAATCAAAATAGGTTTATCAGTTAAGGAATGAATTGAATCTGAATCAATTTTTTGAAATTTTAAGTTCTGTAAAAAACCTGTTATTTCATATTGAGCTACATTACTAATAGTAAAGCTAACATCATTTACAGCTGAAGAACCATATTTAGACTTAGTACCTCTTTCATAAATACGTAAATCTCCTATCGGATGAATCAAATAGTCTGTTCCTTCCATTACAACTGGTAAATCGGCAATTTCAACTTTTGAAGAATCTAGCTTTGGTGCCATTGTGTTTTTTGACGAGCTGTCATATATCACTTTGGGTTTTTCTACTTCTTTTTGACAGCTAACTATCAAAAGAACAAAAAACAAACTTCCAATAATCAATTTTTTATTCATTCTAATTGTAATTTATTTTCAAAAGTAAACAATTCTAATAACTCTAATAGTTAATGTTTTTAAATTGGGTGTAAATAGTAAGCCTAAAGTAGTTAAAAACGTGCATTCAACTTGATGTTAAAAACTCTAGTCGTCATATAATTAGGTATCCCATATTGATTTTTAGTATACACATCACGCACCCAAGTGTTGGTAATAGCATTTTGATTATTAAAGATATTAAATACTTCAACTCCAATAGCCAATTCTTGAAAACTATTGGCCCACTTACCATATTGTCTAGAATTACTTCTATCAACTAGAAGTTTTGAAAAGCCAACGTCGGCTCTACGGTAATCCCTAAGTCGGCTTTGATACAAATAAGGATCTGCATACGATGGAGAACCGCCAGGCAAACCTGTGTTATATACCAAATTGAGATACAATTTGACACTCGGAATATTCGGCATATAATCTTGAAACAACATCGCAAACTTTAATCGTTGATCTGTAGGACGAGCTATAAATCCTTTTCCACTACTATTTTCTTCGGTTTTTAGATAGCCAAAGCTTATCCATGATTCAGTACCCGGAACAAATTCACCATTCCATCTCACATCAATTCCTTGCGCATATGCTTTTGCATCATTGTTGGCTTGATAACGAATCCTAACATTGTCGATAGTATAGGTATTGACATCAGACAATGATTTATAATAAAGTTCTGTGACTAATTTAAAAGGTCTGCTCCACAAATTAAAACTATAATCGTTCCCAAGAACCAAATGTACCGATTGTTGTGCTTTAACATTTGGTTGAACCACCCCTTCACTATCACGAAGTTCTCTGTAAGATGGCGGTTGATGGTACATTCCTCCAGACAATCGAAACAGAAGATTTGCCTTAGTATTGGGTTTAATAGTAAACTGAGCTCTTGGACTAACGGTGAATTGTTGGTCACCAGAAACATAGCCCCCTAAAACTTGCCAACTTTGCATTCTAACTCCCAAATTATACCAAACCAAACTAGTGCCTAAATTGGCCTTACGACTCCATTGCAGATAGCCCGAAAAACGATTGATAGTATTGAAGTTAATTGCTCTAACATCTTGGTAAGGAGCTAAAGGGCCATTGTAAATCGTATAAGGCTCGTCTTTTTTAGGTAAAAAACGCGGAGGATTTAGTGCAAAACCAGCAGAATCAATTACTTCCCATTCACTAATTCTGTCTCGTATAGACTCTCGAGTGTATTTTACTCCCCATTCGACAAGATTGTTTTTCCAATCATGAATACCTTTAAATTCAGCATTAGCAATTAAGGCATCCAAATCATTACGAGCGTGATTCAATTGTGAACCAATTCCTCTTGAAAACGAAACATCTCCCAAGGTTTCAGAACCAATATTGGTATCTATTTCTGCTAAACGATATTCGGCCAAAATATCAAAATGCTCTTTTTCTAAAGTATGAAAAACAGCTCCAACAAATTTATAAGTTGATACATCCGAAGCCTTAAAAGTAGTTTTTATTGCTCCAAAAAATGTTTGGTACTGGTCACGTTCTTGCCCTTCATAAAAAACCAATAACGCTTGAGGATTATCTATCGTACCAAAATTAGTTTGTCGCGTTAGAGGTTCATAATTATATTTGTTTTGAGAAATGTTTCCTAAAAAACTCCATTGCCATTTTGAAGAAGCTTGGAAATTGATGGCTGTTTGTACATCAACAAATGATGGGGCATAATTGGTTTGTGTTTCTTGACTGTTGACCAATAAACTATTGTTTCTGTAACGAACACCCGTAATTGCTGTCCATCGCTTGTCTTTTGAAATCACATCCAAAGAGGCGCTTCCACCTAAAAAACTAGCTTCTACTGTTGCACCAAATTGAGTAGGTTTTCGATAGGTTATGTCCAAAACAGAAGATAACTTGTCGCCAAATTTACTTTGAAAACCACCCGCTGAGAAATCGATATTCTGAATCAAATCCGTATTCGTAAAACTTAAGCCTTCTTGCTGCCCTGAGCGAATCAAAAAAGGACGGTACACTTCTACTTCATTAACATACACTAAATTTTCATCGTAATTTCCGCCACGAACTGCGTATTGTGAGCTCAATTCATTATTAGAATTTACACCTGCCAAAGATTTCAAAACATTTTCTATTCCAGGATTAGCTCCTGGAATATTCTTTAATGTGGCTGGCTCTATGGTCAAAATCCCTTGAACGCTTTTTTTATTGTTGGCATTTACAAAAACCTCCCCCATTTGTTCTTCTTTTTCACTTAAGACCAAATTGAAATCAACCACTTCGTTTGGAGATACCGTCAAAATTAATGTGGCTTTTTTAAATGAGATATGGCTAAAAACTACCGCTACTTTCTCATTTGAGGGAATCGCTAACGAGTAAAATCCTTTAGCATTAGATTGTGAAGTCAGTCCTTGAATCGTTATATTCACATCATTTACAGGATTTTTTTTATCGTCTAAAATAAATCCTTGTAGTTTTCCTTTTTGAGAAAACATAGGTGACCCGATAAAAACAAGGGTAAAAAAAAGGCAGATTTGGAATACTTTCAAGCGAAGAGCTATTTAATTATTTGACTTCTAAAAAAACGAGTTTCAAAGGTAGTAGAATTTCCCATTTGGTCCACTACAATTACTTTAAGAATATTAGCTCCTTCCGCAACGATTCCATCACTAAAATCGTGAGTGAGTTGTCTAGTTTTATTATCGTATTCCATCAAAATCCATTGGTCATTTAAATAAGCATTGTACGATTTAATTCCTGACAAAGCGTCATAGATAGAAAGTTTTAACTCCTTTTGAGCAGTAATCCATTTTCCTTCAATAGGTTTACCAATGCTAATTACTGGATTTACATTATCCAATACAAGACCATATTTCCCTAAGGTTTTTACCTTAGCTGTAAAGGTATTTTCTTTTACAGTGGTTGAATTGTACGAAATACGTCCACCTTCTACTCTACCCAAAAACATTTTTTCCTTTTCTGATGCAGTATGTGTTGAATCCTGAACTTGAATAACAAAATTAGAATGCACTGGAACGGTATCATCGTGTAAGGTCAACACTTTATTGTCTACAGAAAGATTCAAATCAAAATCATTATAAAAAGTATTGGCTGGAAAAGTGACCGTCCAATTATCTTTTTCAAACATGTATTCTTTTTTTGCTTTTATAAAATAATTCGAAGGAGTTGTTTCTTTTGGAATCACAATAGCTTTTGTATCATAAGAGATTGGAATGGTAATGAGTGTTTTGTTATTAAAATAATCAGCAACCTCAATACGATAAGTACCCGACAAATTTGGAACTACAGATATCGCACCATTATTACTATCGGTTTTTATGATACTTAAATCGAATGGTTCGGTTCGATACAATCGCTGAATACGTTGTTGAGATTTCTTATATCTTGCATAATCTATCATTACATTAATGTAACGCATTTCATCAAACGAATAGGTATTAAATTGATAACCAAATGTTGGCGTTCCGTTGTAAAAAGCTTGAACATTAAAAATTCCGTTTTTATTAAAAGAAACATCATCCGTGTCAGTAGCAATAATACCAAAACCAATTTTCCCATTAGCCATAACAGGATCTGCAAGATAAGTTCCGTCTTTTTGTAGGGTTAAATTAATTGGTACTGGACGTAAAGACTGATTCACGCTAGTCTGGTTATCCAAAGGAAAAGCATAAACAGCGGCAACTTGTGGTTTTTTTGTGTCTTTCAAAAAAGAATCAAATCCAAAAAACAAGGGATTGATAATAAATTCGGTTTTAGAATCTCTTATTTCAAAATGAAGGTGTGGACCTTCTGATGCACCCGTATTTCCAGACAGTGCAATAAGCTGTCCTTTGGTTACAACTAACTCATTTGGCTTGAAGAAAAGTTCTACTTCAAAGGATTTTTCTTCGTATTGCCGTCTTTTTATTACTTCTTGAATTGGCCCAACAGCTTTTTGCAAATGTGCATAAACAGTCGTGTAACCATTAGGATGAGTTATGTAAATGGTCTTTCCGTTGCCAAAAGTTGAGATTTTGATTCTAGAAACATAACCTTCTGCGGCAGCATAAACAGACAAACCTTCACGCTGCTGCGTTTTATAATCAAACCCAGCATGAAAATGATTGGGGCGCAATTCACCAAAATTACCCGACAACTGCATCGGAATATCCAATGGCGACCTAAAATAATCTTTAGGATACTGATTTTGAGCAGTCAAAACGCAACAAAAAAACAGCAAAAAACATATTAATCTCATCCGATATCTTTTTGCTAAGGTAACCAAAACTGTTAAAACATAAAAAAAGAAATAAAAACATCAAAAATCTGATTATTAGATAATTAAATATTTTAGCGCAAAAAAGACAATAAAATATTGCAATAATAAAAAGGAATACTAACTTTGTAAGATTAAGAAATGAATTGGTTAAAAAATGAGTGTAATTGCAGAAATAATTGATACTCTTGAAAATAAGATTGGAAAGCTTTTTTCTAAAATGCAATTTCTAGAAAAAAACAATCTAGAATTGAGAGCTAAATTAACTAATGCAACACAAATCATAGCCCATCAATCTGAAGAGATTGAATTGCTAAAAAAGCAATATGAAACACTCAAAATCGCCAATGCATTGCTAGGCAGTGAAGACAATAAAAGAGATACAAAGCTTAAAATAAATTCATTAATTCGCGAAATTGATTACTGTATAGCCCAGCTATCAGATTAAAAATGGAAGAAAAGCTTAAAATAAAGATATCGATTGCAGACAGGGTTTATCCGTTAACGGTAGATGCCTCTCAAGAAGAAGGACTCAGAAGTGCTTCAAAAAAGATTGATATGATGATTAAGCAGTTTGAAGAAAATTACGCCGTAAGAGACAAACAAGATGTTTTAGCCATGTGTGCGCTACAGTTTGCCTCTCAAGTGGAACAAAAACAAATTGATAATGCAATGAATGGGAGTGAAACCATAGACCGATTGCAAAAAATCAATGCTGTTTTGGACCAATATCTCGATTAAATCGTTCTTACAAAAATTAAGATACTGCCTACATTAGTTCTTATTTGATAAACTCAACACTAACAATTTAGAATGAGCGAATCATCGTTACTATAGCAAGCCAATTCAGTTTGGAAGCTTGAACAACGAGTTAGCTCAAAACTTGTCTTTTCGAGTTTATACAATCCCACTAATGTAGGTTTTTTTTATATATATAATTTAAACAAAATGGATAGTACATTATTAATAATTGTTTCAGGAATAATAGGTATTGCGGCTGGTTTTGGTATCGCCAAAATTATCGAAAAAAGCAATATCTCTAATTTAATTAAGAACGCTAAAAAAGAAGCTGCTTCAATTTTAAAAGACGCCAATTTAGAAGCTGAAAACATTAAAAAAGATAAAATTCTTCAAGCAAAAGAAAAGTTTATTGAATTAAAATCTGAGCACGAACAAGTAATTTTAGCTAGGGACAAAAAAGTAGCCGAAGTAGAAAAAAGAGTTCGCGATAAAGAATCTCAAGTTTCGAGTGAACTGTCTAAAGCAAAGAAAATCAACGATGATTTCGAAGCTAAAAAAGCAGAATTCCAAGCAAAAATCGAAGTACTTGACAAAAAACAACTAGAGGTAGAGAAATTACACAAAAGCCAATTACAACAGTTAGAAGTAATCTCTGGATTGTCTGCAGAAGAAGCTAAAGAACAATTAGTAGAAGGATTAAAATCTGAAGCTAAATCAAAAGCAATGTCTCACATTCAAGAAACGATTGAAGAGGCTAAACTTACTGCACAACAAGAAGCTAAGAAAATAATCATCAACACCATTCAACGTGTTGGTACGGAAGAAGCTGTAGAGAACTGCGTATCTGTTTTCAACATTGAATCTGATGATGTTAAAGGTAGAATCATTGGTCGTGAAGGACGAAACATTAGAGCTCTTGAAGCAGCAACTGGTGTTGAAATTATCGTAGATGATACTCCAGAAGCTATCATTCTTTCTTGCTTTGACCCTGTTCGAAGAGAAATTGCTCGTCTATCCTTACACAAATTAGTTACTGATGGACGTATTCACCCAGCAAGAATTGAAGAAGTTGTAGCAAAAACAACAAAACAAATTGATGACGAAATCATTGAAGTTGGTAAACGTACTGTTATCGATTTAGGAATCCACGGATTACACCCTGAATTGATTAAAGTGGTAGGTAGAATGAAATACCGTTCTTCTTACGGACAAAACTTATTACAACACTCTCGTGAAGTTTCGAAGCTTTGTGGAATTATGGCTGCTGAATTAGGCTTGAATGTAAAATTAGCTAAAAGAGCAGGTTTACTGCATGATATTGGAAAAGTGCCTGATGCAGAAAGTGATTTACCACACGCACTATTAGGTATGCAATGGGCTGAAAAATACGGTGAAAAAGAAGAGGTTTGCAACGCAATTGGTGCACACCATGATGAAATCGAAATGAAATCATTATTATCACCAATCATTCAAGTTTGTGATGCGATTTCTGGAGCTAGACCAGGTGCTAGAAGACAAGTGCTAGATTCTTACATACAACGATTAAAAGACCTTGAGGAGGTAGCTTACGGCTTTAACGGTGTTAAGAATGCTTATGCTATTCAAGCTGGTAGAGAATTACGTGTAATTGTAGAAAGCGAAAAAGTTTCTGATGACAATGCTGCTACTTTATCTTTCGAAATTTCTCAAAAAATTCAAACTGAAATGACCTATCCAGGACAAGTAAAAGTTACTGTAATTAGAGAAACTAGAGCAGTAAATATTGCTAAATAATTTATATTGAACACATAAAAAAGGCTTCCCAAGGGAAGCCTTTTTTATGTGTTATTAGTTCGATTTCTTAAAATAAATTTTAAAAGTAGAGCCTACATGTAAGGTGCTTTCGACTTCTATTTTTCCTCCCATATTCTCAATTTGATTTTTCGTCAAATACAATCCAACTCCACGTGCATCATTGTTTTTGTGAAACGTTTTATACAAACCAAAAATTGAATCTTTGTACTTGTTCAAATCAATACCTAAACCATTATCTTTTATGTTCAAAACAACATAATCATCATTTATATCTGATGTAAAAATAATTTTGGACACTTTTTTAGTATCAGAATACTTAATTGCATTGGTGACTATGTTTAGTAAAATACTTTCTAAATACGCTGGCAAACATTCGATGGTTACACTACTCTGGATGTAATTCAGCACAACTATATCTTTTTGCTTAATCGAATCGTGTAAAACATCTAAAACTTTATTGATATAAACATTTAAGTTTAATTCCTCAATTTCTTTATCCTTTACCGTATGAATACTAACTAATTCGTTTAAGTTTTCTATAGTTGAAAACAACTCGTCTGAAACAATTTGAATATTACTCAAGGTATCCAAATCTGACAATAATTCTTCTTTGTGCAAATCCAATAAAGATTTAATATTTCCGCTATGGGTACGCAAATTATGAGAAACTATATGAGCAAAATTCAGTAGTTTGTTATTTTGTGTATTCAAAATTTCAAGCATTTTGGCTAATTCCAATTCCTTCTCCTTCTGGTCAGAAATATCGGTATGTGTTCCAACGATTCGCAATGGTTTACCCTCTGCATCACGCTCAATAACTTTTCCTCTATCTAAAATCCATTTGTAGCGACCATTACACAAAACACGATGACAAGTTTCGTAAAAGGGTATTTTATTATCGAAATGAAGGTTTATATTGCCATAATATTCTCCTCTATCATCAGGATGCACTCTCTCATCCCATTCTTCCGGGGTAGCTACCAAATCAGATTCTGTCAATTCTAAAATCTTCAACGATTCGGAAGAATAATAGACTTTCCCTGTAACCAAATCCCAATCCCACACCCCTCTATCTGAAGCTTGTACAGCAAAATGATATCGCTCGTCTGCTAATCGCATTCTAATTTCTTGCTCTTTTACATCTGTTATATCAGAAATAAGACCATAAAAGACAATCTCATCAAGGTCGTTTTTCTTTGGGGTAGCTTCAATCTTAATCCATTTATAACCACTGTCTGGCAACAACAATCTAAATTCGATATCCCAAACCTCAATATTTGCAATTGCATTTTCATAAGAATCTATAAATCCTTTTAAATCGGGTTCATATATCGTATAATTAGAGAGTTTGTACGAATCCTCAATAAATTCATTAAAAGAGAATTCATTTAAAAAATCGATTGGTTTACTTAGGAAATCAAATGCAATTTGGCGTTCCTTGTTAACTCTAATTTGAAAAATAATATTTGGAAGTTGCTTAATTAAGCTTTCGTAGAGTTTATTTAAATCTTCTGGGTCTCTATTTTTTGTAAATATCATCAGTTATATAGACTTTCTTTTGCTAAAAATAGTAAAAGTTTTAATTAAACTAACATCTTGCAATAATTTAGTTAAAATCAATCCATAAATTTATCTTTTCGAGGATGATATGAATGCATGACCTGTTTTAAAAATTTTCGGTCTAAATGCACATATATTTCAGTAGTGGTGATTGATTCATGTCCTAACATTAGTTGAATC